>JGI24021J15306_10008078_pt1 | contig 12901 bp, 6 predicted proteins | sample Ectturendosymbi1_FD_15306 | JGI IMG/M metagenome (IMG submission 15306) | reverse complement strand
TCCTTTTCATAGCTTTTGCTTCCATAATTTCAGCCCCCCCCCCTTAGAAAAATCCTGGCTGCGCCCCTGGTTAAGCATATTTGATATAAACAACTTAGAAACACGCAGATGGGAGTAGACTTTTAATAAGCCCAGTCCATTAGTATCAGAAGGTTATTTATCGAAGATGACTAGTTACAGAATTTGTTTGTCATAAATCAATTAAAGAAGAAACTTATGCCGCTGGCATATTTTTAAGTCCATATATTTTTGCAGTTTCACTTCCGTTCGGGGCCAACCAGAACTCCCAATTCCCTTGAGGAGTGCAACCAGAGAGGGATATACCATTGGAAATATATTTGTGAACCACCTAACATTCTTGATGTTATATGTCAGTGGTGGCCGAACTTTTTGACCCGAAAGCCATATTCGCAAGTTGGGGTACATTTAAGGTTAGAAATAGAAGGTAAAAATATATTTACATGTAGTTTATTTTCAACTCATTATACATATATCACTTAATATTGTTTTCAAAAGTCATTATGTGTATGCTGTATTGTTAAATATATCTGCGAAAAATCATGAGAAAATATTTTGTCATAGGGAATTTAGGGGTACATGGTCATCTGTCAAAATTCTGAAGCGGTACATCCTTATCTGTTGAAATACTGTAGGGGTACATGCTCATTTGTCAGAATGCTGAAGGGGTGCATGGTAAGAAAAAGGTTTGGAACCCCTGGCCTAGACCTAGACCAGTGGTTCTTAACTTTTTTTTTTACATAACTTACCATTTTATCAAACAAGATTATCAAATTTACCCCCAATACATTCGGTGGAGCTCATTTATTAAAAATACGAAATTAATGACAGAACGACAGTTGGTCTAATTTATCGTCTGAAAACGTATAAACAACCAGAATCACCTGCTGTAATGCTGTAGGCCTACTATTGAGTTGATCGAACCATTATTATATCTTCTTTAACTGCTTCATGCCTCGTTGATGTTGTAACAGTGACGTAGCCATGATGTTCAGAGACAAGTGACGCTGCAGTAAAAACGNTCAGAGTCGCCTTCGCTCTGTGGTCGAATTTCTGTTTCGTGCCTGTANCTCGNAGTGCCAGTGCATGCCTGTCAGTGTCCCCTCTATGGTGTGCAACTGCGNAATTGCGCAGTACCGCCAGACCATTTGCGCAATGAAATCTCATTCTNGCGCTCTTGCAACATTCCGAATTTTATATACTATACAGCAGGGGTGGGGAGCCTGCGGCCCGCATGAACATTTGATATGGCCCGCATCAGAGTCTTCGTTGCCCAATTTAGAGTGCAACATCGCGTCAAAACGAAGTTCTGTGACAAGCAGGTACTTAGACAGTATGTCAAGAGAAACCTGTATCCCTTACAGCTAGATGTAGTTTTTTGCGGTCCGCCAGCGATAATAATCCAAGATTGATGCGGCCAGTGATAGTCAAAGGGTTCCCCAATCCCCACACTTGCAATACAGTATATATCGCATAGACCTTTTACTTCTTGAAACGCTTCACTAGTTGTGTGGCTTCATGGTTGCACAATGGCATGCGCACTAAAACAAATATTTGCTCAGTGTAAAATTTTCTTAGAGGGAACACTGATGCCTGTCAATTGCGGAAGATACGCTTTAAGGACCGCAAAGCTATTATAGTGCCAGAGTCATAACTCGGTAGCAGACTGAGCTAGAGAGCTGTTCAAACGCTCTGAATATGCGGAAAGTCTTCTAGTTTCGATTTTAAAAAAGCTGGGAAGTTTTGGATTTGCGTTTTTGTGGGTGACGTCATATTAGGGGTAGGTTTAGGGGTTTTTGGCCTCTGCTACTGTGCCCTAGGCCTCAAAAACCCCAAGAGGCAATTTTGGTTTCTTTATTTTAAAGTAAAATAGGCAAAATCCGCATTTTTGAGCCCTTGATTGACCTTCTAGCGTTTGTGGTTAGCACGTTATCTCCTAAAAACAACAAAATATAAATTAGACTTGTTGCTTCTCTGTTTATAACGTCACAAATGTCCGTGAAATTTTATCGTGGCGTGACACCTCGTGGCGGTGTTGCCAGTTTGGCTTTTGTGAGGCCAGATTTGTAATTTTTGGACGTCTTTCAACTCTTTTGGCTTTTTTTCATTTTTGAGAAAAAGCCATATGAATTTTTTTGACCTTTTTTGACCAACTCAATTTTTATGTCGGTTTGGAAGATTTAAAGATGATTTTGGTAGATTCCTGGACACAAAACGATAAATTTTTATCGCGAACTCCGCACTGTAATTTTAGTTTTTGTTTTTGCGGTTTCATGCCTTGGTTTTTCTGTTTCAGGTTGTCCTTAGCCAAACCAAAAATTTTGAGTCGTTTGCTAATTGAGTGAATTCTATTCTGTACGTGTATATATTGTCTTTTAAAAGTGCTGTGCAACCTGTAATATAGATTAAGTGTCGCTGTGTATTTATCTTGTGCTTGTGTTTTTAGTGAGTTCTTGCCTTTTTGCGGTTCATGTGGCCTTTTTTACTCATGACAACTTGGCAACCCGCGTGGTGAGGCTTTAACTGAACGTGGAACGTGAGAAATAATTTGTCGTGATGCGCCAGAAATACCAAGGCAGTTTTACTCTTTATGTTTTCGCCTGCTTGGTTCTTCACGTGTGCACAACAAGTTTATGTAGAACTTCAATTGTGTTCTGTGATTGTGGCTGCGGTTAGGCGTGGCTTGAACGGTATAAACCGGGTCTCTGTAGCGAGTCTAAGTTTGAGGCCCAATTTGCTACATCGTAAAACTGTCTTCAGTTCCAAGAGCCAGTGACAGCGTGACACAATCCAATAACTCGAGCCAAGAATTCTGGCGACGCGACTCGAGCCACGTTGAGAAACGATGGTGACTAGACTCGAGTCGCATTTTTTACCAAATGACTCGACGCGATTCGTAATCAATGACTCGAGTCAGAGTCATTTTTGCATAATCTCCAAAAATCTGTTGGACAAACCCAGTTCATTTACACACAAAGAAAGGAACTGTTTGTGCTTCAGTGATGATCAGTATTGGCACAAATTTTCTGTTTTGATTGTGTCGCCTAGTCTTGTTATGATACATTTTAAGCATCAAATGTTCCACCTAAAATGGAGGTAGAGCCGAGACTTTACTTTTCACTGAGGGGCCAGCAGAACACAATACATTAAACACATTATCGTGGTTTAATGTAGTATGTGCGTATTGTGATCAGGGCAGTCGGCATCAAACTTTTATTTTGAGTTTTTTCCAGAGGTGAAGGTACGTATGATTTTCAAATCCAAATCCAACCCAAAAATTATTTCTATTGTAATCCAATGCAAATCATAAAACCAAATCTTGTTTAAATCCAAATTCCTATCGCTGTTATTTTACAAGGCCCGTATGTAATCCAACTCAAAGATTCGAAGACAAATAAATAGTTTAGATAAGTTAACTAATCACAGTTAACTTATGCTCTGCCTTTGGCTCACAACATTACTACAGTTGACATTGCAGTGGCGTACGCAGAAGATTTTCATGGGCAGCTTGTATTTGGCGATAAGCGATTGTGTTGCGTTGTTTCGGTGTTTGATTCTTTTGAGTATTGCCTGCGCTTATAAACTAACACGTCTTTTGTGCTGTGTATCTGTAAAGTTTTCGTTGTCTATTTGTGCACGCCACTGGTACTAACTCTTGTGATTTTTGAGATAAACACGTAAACAAATACATAACTAAACTAGACAAATAAATGATTAAATAAATAACTAGATAAATAGATAAATAAAGTGAAGCAGGTTTATTAGCGAGCTTTGAGGCTTAAATATAAAGGCACACATCACTGAGCGATATTCATAACAATTCTAACATGCAAAGTGGCATTGCCAGAACTATCAATTTTGCTGCTTAGGAGGCAGGGCCGGATTAAATTAACGCGAGGCCCCTGGCAAAGTTGTGGCCGCGAGGCCCCGTAAAAACTTAGTGCAACTGCATAACGTTTCACATGCCTTTGTTTCAACTTTGTGATACAGCTGTCAGCCCAGTTACCTTACAATTGTTGCTTTAAAACACAGCTATAGCAGGCCCGTAGCCAGCTTGGGACACCAGGTGGAGCGAAGAGTTTTCTGAAAGCAGCCCAAATTTTTTAAACTATGTTCAATAGTTTTAAGCTATGTCTAACACATTTTTCCAGGGAGGGAGACGCCCCATTGCTCCCTCCTAGTTACGCGCCTGGCTATTATGCAAGGCTACGACATGAAGCTATGTCTGCGACGCGAACGTGAATTACAGGAACGTTTCGCTGCGTTGACGTCGCTGGCATATATTCTAGAATTGTTTGTCCTTGTTCATTGCTAACTGGATGCACTCATGGGCATCCGCAGGTGGGCAAAACGGGCATTTCACCCCTGGAATTTGGGACAAAGTGCCAAAAATTTCCAAAGAATCTGAAGTTAGCAGCTATGTTCCGATTAATTCATTTAATTGTTGCGATGACACTTTATTTGTCGGTATGACACTGACACTGCGCAAGAACCAGGTTCACTGTTCTGGTGTCATGCAATAATGAGGTTGCTGTTCGCTCATGTCCGCTCCTTTGCCTGCAGAGACAGTTTGCGAAACTTGCTAACCTAACGGATTGTTTCTAGTCGCTGGTGCCACACCAAGCGATTTTTCACTAGATCTAGTGATTTATAGCCTGATATAGTGATTTTTCACTGCAATCTATGAAATTTTTGAAAAGCATGTGTTTGAAAAAGATCGGTTGTCTTTTTCTAACTTTTCAGACTTTTTAAAAGTTTTTCAGCCTTTATTAACCCGTAAACCAGTGCTTCTCAACCTTTCATGGTTTGTGGCCCTCTTCCAAAGACTCTCAACACTTGTGACACCCTATTCATCAATGGGGTTTTGCAATATCAGGACAGAGCTATTTAGTAAAGGCTTCTGCTCGTGGCCCCCGGAGAACTTCTCCGTGATCCCCAAGAGGGGGCGAAGGCCCCGGTTGAGAAAACCTGCCATAAACAATTGATGATGTGAATCAGGGGCGCAACCAGCTCTTCATTGCGGGGAGGGGAAATCTTATTAGTTTTAATCAAGCCTGTAGCTAGGTAAAATTTTTTTCGCCCCCCTTGGAAAAATGTGTTGCACACAGTTTGAAACTATTGGATGTAGTTTAAAAATATGGGCCTCTCCCAGAAACCTCTTCACCCCCTCTGGGTTTTAATCAAGATGCAGACCGGACGAACAGGACAGAGTAAAAATTAGTAACCTAATCATACGCGTACGGGAAGGCATTTTACTGTGGGGGCGGAAAAAATTTGCCCTGAAATAACAATTTGCCTTGAAAATAAACAATTTTATCTGAAAATAACTTTTTTAGTTTTTAATCCGAATGGGGCCTGAAACGTCTTGTACATCTGTTCTATGCAGTTGAATTTGTTTATAACGGCTTTTGTCTGTGACGTCAATTTGCCTGTAACGTTATATTTTCTTCGGTCCCGATGGCATCTTTTACATGCATTTCAAATCGCTTATAGACTGTATTTGAAAATTTTTTCACCGTTCAGGATTTTTGAGCAACTTGTGCTTGCCCTGAAACACAAAGTTAACCCTAAAATTTTTCACTGTGTTGACGATACGTTTTTTGTAATTCAGGATTTTTGAGCAACTTGCGCTTGCCCTGAAAAACAGTTGCCCTGAAAATTTTCACTGTATTGCAGGTTTTTTTAAGACGTTTTAGAGACCCGATTCGGGTCCCTAGAATTTCAAATCGGGTCCCTAGAATCAGAGAAAATCATCATCGGGTCCCTAAAATCTGAGAAAATCGGGGTCCTAGAATCAGAGAAATCGGGTCCTTACAGATCCATACCGGGAACCTAACATTTTCCTTAAAAAAAACCTGCTGTATTGAAATATTTTTTATCATTCAGGATTTTCGAGCAACTTGCGCTTGCCCTAAAAACAGAGTTTGCCCTGAAATTTTTCACTGTATTGAATATACAGTACTTTTTATCATTCAGGATTTTTCAACAACTTGCGCTTGCCCTGAAAAACAGAGTTGTCCCAAAAATTTTCACTGTATTTAAATATTTTTTATCATTCAGGATTTTTGAGCAACTTGAGCTTGCCCTGAAAACAGAGTTTGCCCAAAAATTTTTCAAGCCGGGGAGGGCGGCAGCCCCCCTCGTACGCCTATAAACCTGATACAAACACATGGTTCCGTATTCAACTAGTCCAGTCATGGCTTTGTTGTGGCAGATGTATAGGGTACTAGTAAACCTGCTTAACGTTTCGTTTGGTTTTAGCAATTTCATCAAATGGTTTATCAACATTTTTGAAACTTCAGTTGAATATATTTGCTGACTGCTGTGATATAATTTCTGCAGACGATATTGCGCGTGATGAAGCTGTTAGACACAAGAGACTAATATGAATGTCAGGATATATGATGCTGTTGTTTCATTCGTAGATACGAGTCTTCGTCTGCCAACTGAAATACTCTTGAAAGGAATGTAACTTTCACTCTGTTACGAATGGTTGGGCCAGACTCGCCACCAGATGTGGGTGGCCCTAGTCACTTTTGCTAGGACTACCTAAACAACACCTAATAACTTTGAGGCTCTTGTGAAATTCGAATTTCCCTTACAACGTTAGAGCTTGGCTGTGAAACCCCAGCAACGGTTAACCACTGAACATAAAATGCAAAAATGCTTAAGGAGTAGCCTACAGTAACCCAGGCAAACGTAAAGCCAACGCAATGTGAACATAAGAGTATGCTGTTTCTGTCACCAGGCGTAGTCTACAGGGTGCAAACTTTGCTCCACTGGTGTGATAGCAATGCAATGTTTATCGTTGACGTTTCAAGTGTATGCAAACTCTTCATCAGAAGATGGCAAGAAGCAAAATCGAAGCGTACACACACACTGCATTTCTGAAAATTTTCAGAGTGGTACACGAAAAAAAGAATAAAAAATTCCTTAGAGATAGGTTACCAACATTTTAAACGATCTCCCAATTCCAGCGTATTTGTGGTTAAATACCAATCATTTACGAAATTTTCGATCAGATGGCCTGTCTCAAGATAATCTTGTAAGGAGATAATTAACCAGTAAGACAAAGAAAAATTCTAATAAGACTTTTCTTAAAAATGATTTGAATACAATATTTCAACTTTATATTTCAAAGTTTCTGCAAATGTCAAAATTGCTATGCAATGTTTTGAAAATTTCGGGGGGGGTAAATGTCCTCCCTTGGTTGCGCGCCTGATGTGAATTGTTTGAAGATTTGTACCAATAGCGTGAACAAGAGTTTGAAATTTGAGTTTCTCAGTGTTTTCACTTCCGTGCTGTTTATTGGTGCATTATTAGCCAATCATGATGGTATTTTCATTTCTTTGCAGGGACACTGTAGTAGAAATAAGTAGCTTCAATGTTAGGTTCATTGCTCTAAAATATTCCGTTAGTGATGTCGTTTCCAGCTCTTGAGAAAAGCCTATTGTTGGTATGAGATTTCCCAGGCTTCAGCATGATATATGTTATCAAAATTGAAAATTATGTAACAGTTTTTAGGCAATAAAGTCAATAATTAAATCATTTCAAGCAAAACTGCGCATTTCGATGCCAAAATTGTAAATCATAGTGGTTTGTTTCAGATCTAGTGAGTTTTTTTGTGGATCTAGTGATTTTTCATAGAAGTTTGTGGCAGCACTGCTTCAAGTTATGGTAATAGGCGTTTTTCCGCATATGACCAGGGCTCCCACTGCGGTTTTTTTCCACAGTGGGAGCCCTGGTCACATTCCACGCAGATCTGTGTTTTTAGTCGACCTGGGTGTCTATGTTTAATTATGTAATTTGTTGTTAAATGTGTTTTTTTTTAAGTGATAAAGTCATCAGCAACTCTAATGTGTTCAATAATATAAAGACAACTTTATATTACAGTGTTTGCATGCGCACATAAGGTGAGAAAGTATGCATATCGGATGAAGCGAATGTGTTCAATCGGTTTCATATCCTCATATAAGATCATTGTCAGAGTTATATATAATGTCATTGTCTCTGGTGCCAATTGAAGAAACTGGTGAAACAAAGGGTCAGGACTGATTGTTTAAATTTCGATGTTTCTTTATGCATACAAATTAAAAAACAAATTTCAATTTGCGGAAGAAGGCATTGGGATTATATTTTTTGTGGGATTTTAGGTCCCGCTGCAGTTCAAGATCGCACAAAATTCCCCAGTTCAATAACAAAGGTACTCATACAATTAGTGAGAGATATCATCAATGGAGTACAGTATGTAACTAGCGTTATGAAAAACGTCTTCAGCAACAAAAAGGTCGTCTAAATGTTAATGTTTGCGCTGCAGAAGAAAATTTGGAAGAGGAACTATAATTAAATCAGTATTTGATTATTTTTGGTTCTAGATCGATGGTAGCCCTGTATATACTAAACGCAGTAATCAAAATGCGCTACAATTTTGACGCATGGTGAACAGCCTAGCTCTAAACACATGAATACATGAAAAATCAGTAAAGCAGTGATATGATATTCAAGCGCGAGGTCCCTGGCGTTTGCCCGTTTGCCAAAGGGTTAATCCGGTCCTGCTAGGAGGACTTCGCCCGCTTTTTTGTCAAATCCGAAAAAGGAAACATCAGAAAGCTACAGCAGACATAATACATTAGCCAATTTTTGAAAACGTTTTGTTCACAAATCGGTGCATGTTTTATGAGACAGTTACGTCCAGAATTTTTAAGGTTTGACCCTGCTGATCGCAAAGATATTTTGAGAGGTCGCAACCAATTTATTTGAATACCTACGTGATCGTAAAGCAAGGTTTCTACTGTATTTTGATGGTGGCAGTAAAACGAGCTTCTACTATCTTTTGACAAACCGTTGGACATTTTTGAGAGGCCGTTTTGGTCTATCAATCAAAACACCTTCAAAAACACTGGTTACGTCATTGAATACCATTATATTTGTTTATCGCAAAGTCATGTTTTTTATCACAGCAACCGCTTATAACACTGAAACACTCACAATAGAAAAAAATATGAGCCCAAGGTGCCCACGCACTTGAACAGCAATGCACCAGATGGTATAACTCATTTACGGCTTGCGCTGCCCTGATTGCATTATTGTGCTTGACTAGCACTACGACTGACAAGCGTTTTCCACCGAAAAAGACGTTCTGTGACAAGGTGATTTTCCTATTGTTAACATGTTACGTGAATTTACGTGGTTACTAACGGGAAAGGTCTAGTGTTCGCGCGACACGGCTACGCGTTATGTAATGTGACACTTTCAACAATGTAAGGCCCTTACCAGATATCATGTAGTGTGGCAGCTAAGTTGAAGCGGGAAATGCAAGAAAAATTTGTTGCAACTAAATGATATTGCAAAAGCACTTTTTGAATTCAGTTTTCAGACCAACGAAGCAAGAAAAAAGAGAAAATACAAAAATTTTTGCTGAAACTAAATGAGTTGTAACGAAAAAAATCGTTATGAAAATTTTTCTTGAGAACCTATTTTCGCAAAATATTTTTTGAGATAACTTTTTCTTTTCAGTTTCAAAGAATTTGTCAATTAAAATAACCTTATTCGAAAATCCATTTTTTTGTGAAATACATCTTTTTCAATTAGTTTTTAAAATATAACAAAATATCTGTGGTTAAAAGACATCAGGTTATGGAAGTTAGTTAAAACAACAAACATGTCCTCGGACACAGCAGACTGTACTTTTACTCGATGTTATTTGTGACAAACTATCGATATTCGGCTATGCAAGGGGCGCAGAAGAGAGGGAAAAACTAAGTGAAAAAGTAAGGGAGGCATGAGCTTAGACAAAGCGCGTTCTTGCAATGAAAATATTGCTCATGATGCAATTCAGTGGCTCACTCTTTGCTCTACTTTGCCTGTCTTCTGAACAATTTCTCCCATATACTTCTGAACAATTGCCCCTACGGTCGGTGGAACAAGGGTTAAAAGGTTTCGGGCCCCAACTATTTTGTTGAATTTTCAGTTTTTGTTATAAAGTATACCATCTTCAAAATTTTGCTGAGTGCGTGGTCTTGACGATAACAAGTTTGTTTTCATTCACCCACTTTGTTGGGTCGTTATACCGCACACACGTTGCACTGCCTTTCACCTGATCTCCTGACATGCAAAACATCCTTGTGACAACTTAATAAACATGACTGTTTGTAGTTCGGAAGCTCTAAACAAGCGGTTCTCAATTGGGTGCGAATAGCGATATCTATTCGCCAAATTTCAGCTTGATTTAGACTACATTACTGAATCAGTCAAAGTTTACACGTAAGTTGCTGCATGTTTTTCTGCACACTGACCGTGTGCTTTTTCCATGTGAAACAAATAGTAAAGGAAATATGCCAACGAGTGGTGCCACTCCAGAAGCAACCACTTCGACCGCGATTTTTATCGATTGATTATTGTGATGTAATAAAAACATGATATTTCTCAAGTAGCAAAAACTGTTTGTCTCCCTGTGTGACTTCCTTGCAACAACGTTAACATAAACTAGCAGCAAAGTGAACTTGCTCAACGGTAGCCACTAGAAATATAGCTGGAGCTCAAAAGCTCCTTAGCAAACGAAACCTTCGATTTTTAGCTTTTTAGCGTGTTTACCTGCACTCAGAAGAGCGTGTTTCATCTAGGTACTTTTGGTAGAATCTGCCAAAGCTCAAAACCTGTTTTCTTATATTTGGGTAGCTCAGTATTCATGCTTTCTGACATTGCGTTTTCTCAACCTACCCTGGCTAGGACATACCTCCGTCTCATAAAAAGGGTGTTGTTCATCTGAAACCGCAGAAGAGATTCTAAACAGTTTGTATCCTTTTATTACACGTCTATCTGGTGTGAAAGTTGATGTTCAACAAACGTTTGCACTCAAGGATGTAGTGCTAACAAAAAAGGTGTGGGAACGCACACCCAAAAATAGGCATTTGAAAGCAGCTTTAAACTCATTTCAAAGCAAAACGTGAAAAAGGTGTGGGAACGCCGTTCCCACGCGTTCCCGCCCCACACACCCCTGTTTGCACTCCTTGCCAGTTGCTTACCTCCAGCGGCCCAGCATCCACCGTCAACATTTGATTGGCTGTCAAGTCTTGCCAACTGAGGCCGATGAACGTGCGGACCAGAACCACTCCAAGGTGTAGACGTGGAGATCTGCGAGTCCCTAATCGCTCCGCTTTTCATTCCAGCTCCACAGATTGATGCTTCAAATACGTCATATTGTTTTTACATATGTATGCATTTATATCGATGATACTGACGTGACTTGTCACTCGACCGTAAATTTGTGGCTTTTAAAATGTTACTCAAAACCTTTTCTAATACCCATAAAACAACTAAAGACCAAAATTTTTTACAATATTTGCAAACTATAATTCGTTCATCGAATTGCAAAAGGCTTTTGTTTCACTCGATCTGGAAAGAAATACTGCTCACCAGCCCATTTTTCCGCGATATTGTTGAATCTTTCTGAGAGCTGCTTCACCTCGTCTACATTACACAAACAGGTTCCTGGTTCTCCTTTTGGTCCATGTGTACCAATGTCTCCTTTAAATCCTTTTTCTCCTTGTGGCACAGTAAAACAAACTTCTTTTTCTTGTCCACAAACTGCTTCAAGAAGCAAGCAAATGAAAGTACACAAAATCAAACCGAGTGCCAAATTTTTCGACATTGTATCACAAACAGCTGTTATCTTGCTGAATCAGATTTGCTGTACATGCAGAACACAGCTCCGATTTGCAAACGCTGTGAGCTGCATTTTTTTTCACGCCCTGAGGCGTGAAAACGAAACTTAGCATTGCTTTTTTTGCAGCAGATCCTTCCTGGTTGCTGGTACTGAACAGCGCAGTCTTCTCAGTCTGAGTGAACAGCACTCAGCGCAGTTATCGTTTCCGCATACAAACCTACAGTGCTTGAATCGACTTCCATATTTCCATTAAATCTCGCCATTACGTGTAATCAGTGCCGGATTTAGGGGGGGCCAAGGGGCCCGGGCCCAGGGCCCTCCACCATGTTCATATGTTTAGCCATATGTGTGACATGAGCGTGCCACTTTTATCCAGGCATCCTTTTTATCGAGGAAAGTTTGTTTGTAGGCGTTATTAATGATCGATCGGGCAGACAACACTATTTCACTTGAATATTATTTTTTATTGTAACAAAACAAACACTTATTGCTTTCCTGAAAGTCGGTCATGTATCTGAATCTGGTGAATGCAAGGCAAAGCCACGTAGAACGCATTAACTTATGCCTCTACTCGTTTCTGGTAGATTCTGCGTCTGCCTCACTCAGATTTGCACAGGTCGCATATGAGTAGCATTGCTAAGTAAGGCGTCCACTTTTTTAATTAAATGTCCACTTTTCTCATGAGAAATGAAATATTCTCAAAGGACATTCAAAAACGTCAAAATGTCCACCATTTTGCATTTCCTATTTTACTTAGTTATAATCAGTGGCGTAACCAGAGGTTTGAGTCGGGGTGGAAACTTAGCTAAGAGGGGCCCACTGGCTAGCACTCAGAAAAAAACTTAGAAATGATGGTGAATCTGGACGTGGATGGTTATACTAAAACCCAAAATCACCGGAAAATAATTCGAAAACTGCAAAAAAACAATAACCTACCGAAAACCAAAACAATACTAAAACCGAAACATCACTTAAGGTGGGGGTTCGGTTTTCACATTTAGCTTATTAAGAGGGGGGAAATTCGACCCTCTGCCCCTTTTCGACCCTCTGTCCCCTGTCAGTTACGTCACCGGCTATGATATTTTGTATTTACATACAATAGGATAAGCTGTGCCTTCTCTACTGCAACAAGATTCGTGCTGGTGGGGTGGCTTAGTTTATGGCAGGACCTGCAAGGTGTCTAATTAATCTATGTTTTGGTTGAGTTGATTATAGGCT
>JGI24021J15306_10008075_pt1 | contig 12901 bp, 9 predicted proteins | sample Ectturendosymbi1_FD_15306 | JGI IMG/M metagenome (IMG submission 15306) | reverse complement strand
GACTCGAGCCTAGTTTCCAATGAAAACTTCAGCGAAACACTTTGGCCTAGCGGTTGGGCCCTAGGCCAGGCAACATGAGCCAAAATGACCCCAAAACTACTGCACTTATGACGTCAGTCACAAAAAATCCGCACCCCCGAACCAAAATTTTTTTTCTAATGCAATCTGTTAGACTGGCCGATCCGTTTGAGCCCTTGAACAGCTCTCTAGCGCAATCGGCGGAGGAGCTATGGCGTTGGTAAGGCAACTAAAAACTGCTGATTTTTACGCCGAAATCGAAGTACGATTATATCGTACGCCGGCTCTCAAAGTGTTAATGTGCTCTGCCAATGCCATGTTCATGGTGAGCTGAAACTTTCCAACAATAAACAGGCACTGTCACAAAACCTATGGAGTTTGTTGTTGGCTATATGAAACCAAAGTTTGTATTAAGGGGTCCATACACAAACTGACTTGATTTGCCTCCCTTCTACTTGGCCAAAATGAATGGGCATTTAATAAAAATATGAGCAGTATTACCTTCTTCTTTTGAGCCAGTTGTTCAGACCACTGCTTCGCTGCACTAGATCTTGTGGCAGATGTTGAGCAGCCATTCGGTTGCCTCATCGTCCAGAACCGTCAAGCCATGCAGTCCATGAGGAGGTCGATGGATTGAGTCTTGTGGGGTTGTCCGCCCACTCAGCATTCCATTGGTGATCCACCTAGTGCGCCACACGTATGTTGTAGTTGTCAGATGAACTGATGAGATGTTGTGCGCCAGGTACAAATGGGTGTCTCGATTTGAGGTGCCATGCATTTGCACTCGATGGACAGGTGAGCACTGAGTGGAGTAGATGTCCAGGCTCCATGGCGTGGCATGCTAGGGACAATGTGGCTCCATTGTGAGTATTACCTTGACAAGGTAATACTTTGTTCCCTATCTAATTTTGCAATGCTGTTTTTTTTCCCAAGAAAGACTACCACTAATTTAAGCACCCGAGTTTTTGGGCCTTCACAAACCATGAAAATTCTAGTCAGGTCTGTTTCTGTAAAAAGTGTGTCCAGTTTAAAACAAAATAAAAAGATTTTGTTTTTTCATTGATGCACTAAGAAAACAAGATTTGTGAGAATTCCTAGAGGTTGAGTACTTTTCCTTATTCAAAAATACCTTAGCCAAATACCCAAAGTAATACCCTGGTTTATTTTAATACTGTTAAGGTAAATTAGGAATTTGATGGATTTGTTGCAGCAGTAGTAGGATTGTTGCACAATGAATGGTATGATCATGTTTATTTTGTGATTGGAATTGTTGGCCGTTTTGCATATGTGCAAAACAAGCAGTCAATAATTTCGTGTTTTAAGAATTGTAGAAGCAATCAGAATGGCAGCTAACAAAGACTCAATGTAGTGTCTATCAGCAAAGCAACTCTACATTGAAATCAACGTCAGAAAATCAGACCACAGTTAAATGGGTAAAAATCTATAGTAAATAAGTTTGTTGTGGCGTGTTGTGACTTTTAACAATTGATTGCAATGGCATTTCTAGATTAGTAGAATGTCACTATTAAGTTCATTCAATCAGATGTTTTCAAAAAATATCTCTCTGCTGACCAAGAGGCTTATTACATTGGTGAAATATAATTGTATATTTCAGGAGAAATGTTTTAGAACATTCGATTTTGAAGATGTGCTTGGAAGACAAATCAGGAATATAATGGACAACAGTTAATAAACGTTTTCATAAGGCAGTGGTTTGACTCAGAACAAACTCTTTATTGATTAGTTGTAGATGAGTCATTTATCAAAACTAGACAACAAAAACTAAGTTCATTGTAACAATATGTGTACCAGGTGTCAAATTTATTAAACCGAAACAAAACTCTGTCTGATGGTAGTCCATAGACACTATTACATATCTATGTTACTGCAAGAAGATAAATGGCACCCCAACTGATCATTGCAACACAGCTATTCCAAAGCATTTCATCCTGCCACCACTCGGAAAGTTGACAGAGATTGAACGACTTTTGTAAAATAAAATGCAAGTAATGGTATGATAAACTTAATTTTTGCTTTTCTACATTAGGGAAAAGATAGTTGTGTGCGAATCTAAATGATTTTATTGTAATCATCAGATTAATTTGTGCGCATGGCACATGCTTGCTTCATTTGCAGACACTTGTTTTGGATAATAACGGTTTTGACCAGTTGATTGTTTAAGTGAAATAAGTAAATGGTTTCAGTTTATATTCATAAAACTGCTGAATCCCTTTTTATGATTATATAGACTGCATAATGTCTTTGCAGTTGGTTTGTTTTGACATAACATATTTACTATTTTGCAGTCCAAATGCTTGTTTCAAAATATCTGCATGTAAATTGGGAAAGTTTGAACAATGACAGAACCTGAGGCAAAAACTGAGGATAAAAAGACTGATGCAAAAAGTACCCTAAAGAAAAAGAAGCGTGAAGATTTTAGATTTGGTCCTACTCTGGGTGAAGGTTCTTATTCTACAGTTGTTCTTGCGTGTGAAATTGCCACTGGTCATGAATTTGCAATGAAAATTTTGGAGAAGCGACACATAATCAAGGAAAATAAAGTTCCTCAGGTAATATTTGTGTTTGTACCTCCCTTGTTTATTTCTGGTTATCAAACCTCATTTGACATGAGGACTTGTTTACTTTGCAAGTAAAGTAAAAAGAGTCTCCTAGGAAAAAAGTGTTGTTGTTTGCCTATATGAAAAATGTTGGTTGGAGGTGTATGCCTAATTGATATTGTTGTAGTGAAAAGAAATTCGAGTGGATGTTATTTCAGGGGATGACTTAAAAAAGCACTTACTAAAACAATACAACCTGCACATTGTGGATAGTGCTGCACAGTAGAGTGGCAATTTGCACTGTGTCCTTCAGCAGCTTGCCTGTTACGCTTACCATTTACTGTGTATTTAGCTGGTGTTAAGTGCATGATGAGGGCATTGTTGAATGGAACCATGACAGCATGAAATACTTTAATGTGGTCAGGTGCAGATACAAATGAGAATCCGGGGATACATCACGTAGGCCGTGGGGATATTTTTGTGTGTGATGTGCACCAGGCTTAACGGACATGCCGCCCCAGAGTAAAAAGATGCTTGCCGATGTGATCAAGATTGTTTTTGTGGCGTAATCCCAGTAGCGAACAAACTGTTTGTTTACAAGTGATGCGGAGGTTTTCATCCTTACCAACAAGTATCAAAAATTTTAAGTCAACTAATACTCGTTAAATCAGTTGGTTTCAAAAGTTGCTGAACTGTTTCATGTTGATGAACCACAAGTATTTTGACGTTTTTATAGACCAAACGCCAGAGATAATGTCTGACTTGAGGTTGGTGATGATAAAGCTTCTGCTGTTTTTCAAATTGTAACAATTTTTACATGTACGTTGTGCTCACTTTCAGTGTAGAGTTCTGACAAGAAAACTATTTTCTCACTACGTTAAATAACCGATATATTTCACTCATTTTATTTGCGCTAAACTACGCTGCAATCGAAGTGATGTCTGGCTTTATTAGGATCACTTGCAAAAAGTGAAATGGGATCGTGTCGCATCTGTCTAATGTTGCTATGAAAAACAAAAGTGCAATAATTTTGGCGACACAAATGTATTTTTCTAACATTAACAGGTAGAACGGGAAAAAAAAGTTCTCAGTCGTCTGGACAATCCATTCTTCGTTCAGCTGTATTTTACATTTCAAGATGCTGACCGACTCTATTTTGGCCTCAGTGTGGCCAGGAAGGGGGAGTTGAGGGAGAAGATAAAGCATCTAGGTACGTTATTTAGTGCTTTTTGGTAGATCTACCGGAAAGTTTGAATTTGCATTATATGACATCGTGTCGTAGTTTTGTGCAATCCAAATGTAAACATTAAATTGGAATTTTGCAAACGTCAGTTAGTTAGAAACGTGGAAGCAGACTGTTATGCTGCGAAAATTATGGTTTTAGATGTTTCTTCGAAAGGAGACAGGGCTTAAAATTATTTTATTTCACCCTGAAAGGACGCACTCGGGACCTGAGTTAAACTCAAAAGTGTGAAACAACAATAAACTCGAACACAAAAAATCGTCGTCTGGAAAAACAGCAGCTGCGACATTTGGGGCGGAGGTTTCAGTAAAAATTGTGCCAATTAAGTCCTTGCATCTGTTTTTTGGGAACAGCGGTCGGTCACCACAGTTGGATTCCACTAACTTAGTATTTCAACTACACTGCTCCGGATGTCCGAGCTCCATGCCATACATGCGGTACCTTAAAATGATATCGATGCGTTGTTTGTGAGTTGCATACAGTAGAATTCGCCTAAATCGGCACCTTACGGGGATCTGAAAATTTTCCGATGATAATCACGAACTGCCAACATAGGTGCCGAAGAAATTGTGCCCAAATTGGCGAATTGCCGATAATACGCGAGCCGATAGGTGAATTCTGTTTTTGGAAAAATTGTCCCGTGTAATAAAACTGCAGTTCGCTCCATGCAAGTTCGTTTCTGGCAAAGTCGTTTTATTTTCTTTAATGAAGTTGTTTTTTTTTCTGCGGAACGCAATTTCGTTTCTGGTGAAGTTGTTTTTTTTTTAGTGGAATCAGTTTCATTTCCTGTGTTCGAAAGTGTAACTTCAATTCCGTTTTCTTTCACGGCAGGCAAGTTCGATCTCGAGTGCACGAAGTTCTACTCGGCTCAGATCGTCTCCGCCCTGCAGTACCTCCACTCGCTGAACATCGTTCACCGCGACCTGAAGCCGGAAAATATTTTATTCAACGACAAGATGCAAATACAAATAACCGACTTCGGCACTGCCAAGGAAATACCCGAAAGCGAGAGTGCCGACACGCCGCGAACGTCCTCCTTCGTCGGCACAGCGCAGTACGTCTCGCCGGAACTGCTCAAGGACAAACAGGCGTGCGTCAGCTCGGATCTGTGGGCCTTGGGCTGCATTATCTACCAGATGCTCGTCGGACAGTATCCGTTTCAGGCACCGAATGAATATTTAACGTTTCAGCAGATTTTGAACTGTCGCTACGAATTCCCCGACGATTTCGACGCCGACGCGAGAGACTTAATCGAAAATTTGCTCCAGCTTGACCCGCTGCAACGACTGGGCAGCGCATCGCGCGGAGGCTACGAGAAGCTGAAGCAGCATGCGTTTTTTTCCGGCATTAACTGGGACACTCTGCACCTGGCTGACCCCCCCAGACAGATGCAAGCGTTCATGAACGACAGCTCCGATGACGACGATGAAGTGGTTGATGACGATTTCGATCAGACTTTTATCAACGACTTCAAGAACCAAGTAATTGAAGAAAAAAAGAAAAAAGAGGTACTTAAAACCCTTTCTTTGGCATTAAGAGTTCGACTTTTTCCCCTGTATTTGTATTATTTATGTGAATTTTCTTTTTCGGCTTCACAGCACATCACGTCTGTTTTCGATTTCATGGAGGAGTAATTTATGGAATTATTGTTTTTGAGTTAAAAAGTAAGTTTGGTGATTTACCCAGTCAGGAAAGTCAATTTTAGACAAAGGGACTCTCACAAACATCGTGATTTTGCAGAAAATCAGGGTATGTAATTGTTTCATTTCTACTGCAATCGGCCAATTAATTATCGATTTATCTATCGTTAGAGGCGTATATACAATTAGAGGCAAAATCTCGCACATGAAACGAACAATTCAATCTCAGATTTCTGTCTGGAATTGTGCGATCCTTCGGGCGGTTTTCAACTGTCTTTAACATTTTTCGCGTCTTGGACGCTTTTTTGGGCCTTGGACGAATTTTAGTTCCCAGCTCTACATGCAGCTTCTGCTGAAAAACAATATCATCTACCACTTCCAGGTTTGTCAAAAAAGGTTCACGTGGGAATCTTTTAAGAAAGCGCAGGATCAGCGCTGTTGTAAAATGGGGTGGGACCACCGGTGTGTTATGATTTTGTGTAACAGATAAAATATTTCGCTACGGTCGAACCAATACCTATCAAACTTTTTCAACTAGCAGCCTAATTCCACTGGCTAATCTTCTGGAAGCTTTCTGTAAAACAACAATAAAAAAGAATTTGTTGCGTCACAAAAAAAAGAGAATTGTTACGTCAACAAAGTAATCTTACATTCAAATTTTAAAACCGCCTTGTTTCTGGATTTCATACCTAGAAAGTACAAACCTACCGTTCAAGCTTAGAATGTCACCAAGACGCTAATGGTACTGTGGAATGTATTGGCCTTCACGGCCCACCTGAAATAGCCTCGCGGCCCAGTGGTTGAGAAGAACCGGTCGAATCCCATAAATGTTTCTCGGTGATATATTACTTTGCGGGCAAGGTCTACGCAAACAGACTGACAAAACAACAGGCGTGTGTCCGCAAGCGCCTTCGAACCTCTGTGTAATATGATCAGCATGAGAAAACAGCCCAGTGTGAAGCGTGACATATGCCTGTATGATCATTTACACTTAAAGGTGATACATCGATATTCACGCCATGTCTGTTACACGCTGGATGCGACGTTCGTCGAAATTTGATTGAGGGTGAAAAATTGCCTTTTTGTGAGAACACAAATCGTTTCTTTTTGAACGCTCATTTGCGGTACTCCCTAGCTAATTACAGTAATTGCATTGTGTCTTAAAATTTTCATTTACGTGCTTCTGCCAATTTCAGAAGCACAATGCAGCCGTTTCTGTTGTTTCACACGTGGTAGTGTTGTTCTGAACTCGTTTCGCACCATTGAAAATCGTTTCAACGCGAATGGCCGTTTGATCACACAGTTGGACCCCAATGCGCCTGATACTGCTCATAACGTGACTTGCTGTAAAACTCGAGGGCCGTTGCATGTATGTTGGCGTTCATCAACAAACCGCGGCGAAAAATTTTTAGCAAAATAGGTGAGTGGGAACAACGAATCGAATGAAAACAGCTTTACTCTGGCCTTGGAGTACGCAAAGGTGCTTAGAGTCAGAGATGAGCATTGAACTAGACTTGGATTGGATTGGATCCGGACTATTGCAAATTTTGTTGAATTTGGATTGGATCCAGGCTGTTAACCACTTCAAAACTTTGGATCCGGACCGGATTTGGACTGAGTTAATGGAAAAGAAACGCAGTATGTTTTGGTGAAAAGCCTGCATTTTTCAAATATTTTGGACTACATTTGGATTTGGACTTTGCATTTGAAAAAATTTTTGGACTGTTTCTGGTCTTGGACTGAGTTTTAAAAAATCAGGACTGGATCTGGATTGCAAAATATGACAGTCCGCTCATCTCTGCCTGGAGTACGCAAAAACGGGTGCACATAATTTTTTTTAATAATGAAGTTTAAACGTAAACGGACAATAATAATTATACGAAGGCACATTTTTAACTATCGCACTCATGATTACATTCAAGGGGCACTTGTCGGCAAAATACTGCCCTAAAAGGTACGTCACCAAAAAAAGCCTGAGAACCACTGCCGCAAATGACAACTTCATTGCAACACCACCACAAGTTCAGATCTGCTGGTCATGATAGCAGCCCCTGTCCCACTGATCCAGTACAAGAAAAAATCCCGTTGTTGAGAAACGTCGGGTGCGTTATTTGTTCTGTTGGTACGATGCGTGAATATTTCCAGTTAGGGAGTGTCAGCGTCCGCTGGTGCGATGTGTGAGCATTGAGCTGCAGCGAAGGCTTAGAGGTAAAAATGGTGGCCTGTTCCTAAGTATGCCGCGTGCTGCTGTCGACTTCATTTCTGAACCGGTACCACGCGTTGTTTCCGTCCATTGTTTCAGGTGTTGGTCCTTCACTGACCAGTCTGGACTTAAGAGTAACGAGCCACCCGTTGAAAGGTATTTTTCTTTCCGCCTAAGGCTTAGGTTTAAATTCGACTATCCCAGCTGATACTTTTGTTGTGTTGAATATTGCTTATTATGGCAAGCAATACGGGTGCGTTAACACAGAGTCGAATGCTTACTGTGTGAGACGGCTTCCCGTCGAGTTCTCACAAGCGACCGTGCAAAAGTACAGCGTGTAGCATTAATTTCCCGACGTGGTGGTAATGGTTATTGCTGGTAACGCAGCTTTCAAAATCTTTTTGTTTTTTCACGTAGCTGCGACACTTCGTGCCTGTTTGCTGTTTATGACCATACTCATCCATTTTGAACGAACTTTTCGTGCCATACGCTATTTCGAGCGGTCATGCGGTGATTAATGCCTGCGAGAGTTCTAGTATTAAATAGTTATGCGTCAGAGCATTTTTTATCATCGTAAAAGTAACGACCGTATGCTTTTAAAATTCACCCAGTGACTTGCCTTTCCTAAAGACAAATTTATTCTTTAACGGAAGGTTTCGCCAAAAAATGTGTGCGAGGTGTTTAAAATACAACTTGTATTTTCTAAGTACATGGGAATGAACGTACAGGCGGATGCATTTTGATCATTCTAAGGCTTAAAATTTTATCAGCAGCTTTTCAATTAATGGTGGGTTTCGTAAACGTGTGGATTGCCCGTAACAAAGATCGAAAGCTATGGTCTTGTGTAGAGTAGACCCCGTCTACATTTTTCATGGTCGGATATATGTTATGCCACCGACCTAAAGCCTAATAACAAAGACGACGCTGGGACAAAGATGAAAAGTTAGCGTAGTCTTTCCATTTGTATCACTTTCTAGTTAGCCTGTAACCAGAAGTAGGACAAAATACTTTTGTGCATTGCCAATGTAAAATTATATCTTAAGTACACCTGCAGGTTCCTGTGGAGTCTTGAAAAGTATGGAAAAAAATGTGGTCATTTTCCAGCCTAGAAAAGTCTGGGAAAATGCTTTTTTTGGTCTGTTAGTATGGAAAAAGGCAAAAGTTTCCAGACTTGATCTTTTGACATGCATTCTGATAATTTTATTCTGAAATTTTTGATGAGATTAATAAATTTGACTTTCGTCGTGTTACCTATTATATTATAGTGCCTGAATTCAACCTGGGCATGCATGCGGAAATTTGAAGTATGGAAAAAAGTATGAAAAAATTATGAAAACGTGCAGACGGGTCGTTCGCAGTTTCGAGCTACGCATCACTTTTGAACAACCTCATTTTCGCAGTGTTTTTCACTGAACGCCGCAAACGTTATATGTTAACTATGTTGCAAAGGGTTGGTGATGTAGACACACGCTTTAGTTAGAATGCACAAGGTAGTTAGTTGCTAGTATTTTTTTGTAGGGGGAGGCTTTCGATACTGTTAATCTTGCCACGTGCTCGATTTTTCAGAAGCTGTTTTTTTTAAAGGAAAGTTATTAGAAACTTTGCTTTTCTTCGTCGCAAAATCGTATTGTTTTTTCGAAGACCAGGCCCAACATTTATGGGTAAAGTTTGAATTGAAGGTTGGAAAATGAAATAAAAGAAGGTACAGTCGGTTTGCTGTTATATTCAGTAGGATCATCTTGTATTCGTTTGTTAATAGATTCTTATACTGCAAAGAAGGTAGGTGTTTTTTTCATTCATAGCGTGTATGTAATTCATTTTGAAACCGCTGATCATCCGCATGGTTAGTCGCAAAAAACAGGGTGAACGAGGTTTGCAAAAGTTGATTGTTTCATTAGCTATTGTGAGCACCGGTTGGTGACATTGTGTTAATGGGCAGGGAGGTAGTCGGTGGGTTTAGCCTCAGCCTGGTACAAAAGGCGGCTGGAACGTGGTGGGCTACGAAATGACGTAACTGAATTTCGATGACCAATTCTGCTGCCTTGGGTGTTGTCCGATTCTAGTAAACATGTTTTTCACGTCCGAGGCCAAAGGGCGTCGGTGACTGTGTCAATAATACACCGAACGAAATGAGTTTAGTAAATAGCGAAGAGAGGCGTGCAGTGCTTCTTTCGCAAAGACCGAAATCGAAAAGCACTTACGTTATTTCCGACAGTTTTGTTTGTAACGGGTTACTCCTGCCTTTATCGGGTAGCACTCAACGCACAGGAGGTCCGTAGCAGCCAAACATGTCGATCGTATTATTTGCATATAATTTCGGGGATACACAAGGCGCCTTTATAACTTCTCCTACTTTTAGCGCTTTCATATCCTGTGAACCAAACTCACAATCACGGGAAGTTGTGTGTAACAGAGCTTTCGCAGCGCTCAAGCACAAAGCACGGCTGTTGTTGACCATTGTTCTGCCCTGGAGAGAAATTGTTGTCCAACCTTTTCACGAGTTTGCGCGCAGTTCTGAACCGTTGTTATTTCCTTATAACTTCGCAATTGACCGTCAGCTCCAGCGCTTCGCTCAACCCCGTCACCGGCAGCTCGAATCTGATGCACGCACCAGGAATCTTAGTTGTTTGCTCGGCGCGCCGTGACGTTAGCTGACGGCGGCTACCCTGCGTGTCCTCGCTCATATTCGCGTGGGAAGGATGTTCATAATTTCTCGTGCTTGCTTGCGTGTAATTTATGGCCGTGCGCGCTGATTTGACCTGTTCAACTGACCTGCTGTGCATAATCGACTTTCTGCTTAAGCTCGGTGGGATATCTGGCTTCAGCTCAAAGTGTTTCGACTTTGTTAAATCCATAGCTGTGTTGCCCTCTCATGATGGACAGACTTCCATACATGATTTCGAATTTGTTTGGTGTGCTGTCGGTAAAGTTTAAGCATTAAGTGTTGCATCCTTGTGGTGCGACGGGCAGCTTACAAGACGCAATTTCCTAATGCCGCCATGACATTATTTTCCGTGTTCACTAAAACCCGATGTCGGGCAATTGCCGATGTCCCAAAAAAGTTTTGAATTTCTTTATCACCTCGTGTTTAGACGAAAGTCAGACCATCGTGCAACTGCTCTATTCTGTGTTATTGTGAAAGGTAAATTCGTGGAACCGCAAAACCGTGTGTGTAAAAATGGCAGCCGTTTCACTGCACAAGCCCGGTTGCCTAGTTGTTGTTATCTACGGTCTTCACAATTAGCGAGGTTTGTTTTGTGGCATGGCGCACGTGTTTACCGCATACCGGTACAACCGATACATTGCACAACACTTGAGCTCTTTGACTGAAGTGGTGCTAACGGCATTATCTCCGCACGCAAATCGGATCCATGCGCTTGTGTGCGAGCTGATTCGACCGCTCGCTGAAAACCAGAGTTTCTACTTTTTTTCGAGCAGTGACGTCCACGATGAAATGTTTTTCATCGGTGAGAAGGAGCACCGTCGAAAACAGACTTACAAATATTTTCGAAACGTTCAATGCTTCACCGTTGCATAGGTAACCGCTGTTCACCCTCGCAACCATTGTTCAATGGTTTTCGTAACCGTTTGTACTGCGAACTTTTCAAAGTTGCGACTTAACAGCAGGTCATTTCAGGATAAACATTCGTTTTTTTGACGGCAAACTTAGGTTTGTTCGTTTTACAGCAAACTGCTCATTGTATCTCATTGTTTCGGATGTAGTTCGGTACTGCGGTACTTGAAAAACCTTGCTCGAAGCAGTTGCTTCGGGGTTACGCGCATTGTCGCGAACTTGCAACGCACTTCACGAAAGCGAGTCGGGCTTTTACCACGGAGAAGAAGTGAAAGTACTTTCTGCACAGTTCTCTGTAATGAGGTTGGAGGGAATTTCCGATTAATCAACAACCGACTTGTTTACTTCTCAGAACGTTTCTGTGCAGTTAACAGCTTCCAAGATGCCCGCGCGACCAGCTCGAGTTCCGGGTAAAGAAGTGCCTGCCCCCCATGAGAGCCGCTCTTTGCCTGACTGATTCATTTCAGCGCCCTTGAAACCAGGGTTGCGGAATCGGAGGTAAAATGTTCGACTCCAACCTTTCCAAAAATTTCCGATTCGACTCCGACTCCTTAAAAAGTGAATGAAGTTCGGGTGTTAAAAAAAGGGAATCGTGGTACACAGCAAGAATTCTCTGTTTCAACAAAAGTTTCAAAAGAACTTATAGCATTTCAACAGGAATTCCCAACTTAGGAGTGTGATGAAAAAAATGATCCAATTGGACTTCCGCAGTCAGAGTCGGACAAAAAACTTCGATTCCGACTCCTAGTAAAATTTTCGATTCTGGGTCCGGGCTCTAACTTTTTCCAAATTGGAGAATCCGACCCCTGTTCAGACCCGGCGACCATAGATGCAACGGAAATTTAGCAATGTTTTCACTTCAGAAATGACCTGTTCCTGCCGAAATTGCAGACTCCTGTTGCTGCCGAAATNAAAAAGTGACTCCGGATCCAGGTCCGGTTTTTAAAGCGCAGAAACGCAGAATTCCTCTGCTACGTACGCGTGCCAGTGCGCCTGCGCTTCAACTAGAACCTAGAACGAACAAAAACAGGGTCAAGATCTAGTCTCGGGTCGGGCGTGCGCGGTGTGGCAACCGGCGTAATGCGCATGGATTTGAAATGACCGACCGCAAGGTGGCAACAACTGAAATGCTGGCAGCGGACTGTATCAATAGTTTAGAGCAGGGGTGGGGAACCTGCGGCCCGCGTGAACGTTTGATATGGCCCGCATCAGAATTTTTGTTACCCAAATTCTAGTACAACATCGTGTCAAAACGAAGCTCTATGATAAGCAGGTACTGAGATAGTAAGTCACTCTTATTGTTTGATAAAGGTAGAATTTCAGGATAAAATTATTTGATCTTACGGCCCGCCAGCGATAATGCACAGTTCATGCGGCCCGTGATAGTAAATAGGTTCCAACCTTGGGCTTAGTGTTTTTTGTCATTCTTTTTCCTCGAACGTGCAAAAGCAGACTTAACGACCTGACCGTCGCATGAGTGGGAAAGTTCCTGGGCAATCGCAGCAACCTCTACAACTGATGCTGATTCCTCGAAATCTTTAATACTCCTAGTATTTGTGTTCTTCGAAGGCCTTACCAGGAACGTTTTTAATGGTTGGTGATGCAGAAAAGCTGGTTTATCGTCTTAGCTCCACACACGCACACACACACATACACACACACACA
>JGI24021J15306_10008074_pt1 | contig 12902 bp, 5 predicted proteins | sample Ectturendosymbi1_FD_15306 | JGI IMG/M metagenome (IMG submission 15306) | reverse complement strand
GCACTTCGCCAAATCTTGCTCCACCTGTTTTCAACATCAAAGACTGCCCCATCGCCAATGTGGATGAGTTTGTATACTTGGGCACTGTCCTAAACAGCAAGCTTGATTTATCACCTGACATCCAGCGTCGTGTACGCCTTGCTTCATTTGCTTTTGGACGACTCTCACAACGAGTATTTTTGAACAGAAACCTGAACCTCAAGACCAAGATGGCCGTCTACATGGCTGTCTGTGTCTCAACGCTACTTTATGGTTGCGAGGCCTGGGTCCTATATCGCCGTCACATCAAGACCCTTGAACAATTCCACATTTCTTGCCTTCAACGAATGCTTAGATTACGCTCGTGGGACAAAGTTCCCCTCGTAGAGATCCGTCACCGTGCCCACTGCCTCTCGATGGAGGCCATCATTGCTGAGCGCCAGCTCAGATGGACGGGGCATATATGGCGTGCTATATGGCGAATTAAAAGAGGGCCGAAGGTCTACTGGCGGACAGTACAAACGTTTTAAGGATTGTTTGAAGGCAACACTCAAGAAGAATGCTATTCCCCTTGACCAACTGGAAACATTAGCAGCGGATCGCAAGGGCTGGCGAGACTTTTGTACCACTGGTATCCTCTTCATGCAAGCAACGCAGGATAAAACTGAAGATGAGCGTCGTCGCCGATGGCATGAACATGCTGCTCGGAACAGAGAAAACAACTCCGCTTATCTGTGTCCCACCTGTGGCCGTACATGTCTATCACGCATAGGACTTGTTACACAAGATGCGACCCCTGTAGGCTGACATCGTAATGTGCTTTAGATTCAGTAGATAACATGAATGCGTGAGTTTTCACTGCTGAATCTGGGACCGTTCTCGCAGAAGCTATGTCTGGTTAACAGACCCTATTAATTGCCCGATTACTACTTACTTCTCAACGATTCACACTAGAGAATGTACACACCAGTGAAGCACATAATTCTTAGTTTTATAGCTTTTATTCGTCACGACATATATGTTCAAATAAAATAAAATGGTACTCACCAAAGTACGATGTTTCATAATATTCAAGCACTTCTCGACATGTCACAACGCTCACATAGCTTTCATATCTTAATTATATTCTTTAATATTCGCGATAAGGAGATCCACAATCTCTTCAGATCGGTTTCCCTATTCAAGCGATTTACCATATAAATAAGACTAAAATTTGTATGTCTTGATAATCTTCGCTTAGTGTAACCACTCGGTTACAATGTTTAGATGACATATTGAATATTTCACTTATAAGTATAATATGATAGACTAGCTGCACTCCATGGGTACGTACGCATTTAACCTGCTGAGGTTTAACTGATATTGTCATGCTCTCGTTTCACTGCTAGTGAGTTGCGTTTCGTGCTGCGCGGCAAGGAGTGATAGTTCAGGCGGAAATTTGTCATTAATTAAAATTTCGAATGTTGCTGTTTTCAGTTGAAAGTAACTTCAGCCACGAGGGGTTGATCCGGAGAAGGACCAAGGTTGTTTTTAATGACCGCTGCTAAGCTGGGTTAGACCCAAGCGGATTGCAAAGGGAAGCAATCGACATGCCGAACAGGAACGGGTGCACACCAAGATGTACACGCGTGTTGAGAAGAAGCAAGTGATTCTCACCTAAGTGTGGCTTGGCCATGGCGGCGTAAAAAGGAGAATTGCTCACCTTTTATACGGCATCCCGAGGTGGTAAGCGGAAGAAGGTAAGACCTTCAACGGCTGAAGAAAGTAAACCAATTGGCTGAACTTGAACTTGCACAGCAAATTAACGAAGATAGGTTTTATTCATAAACACGTTTTAATCCTGAACAACTTGCCTGACAAAACTACCCTAGTACGGTACAGCATTTATAATTTGAACTGACAGAACTTTACTTTCACAATTTGGTTCTCACAAAACAGTCTGGCAAAACTTCATTTTCACAGTCTGATTTTCACTAAATAATCTGACAGAACTTCGTTCGGACAAGCTACTTTCTGCAGTTTAACCTGTCAGGGATTACCCCGGTCAAGGCCAAATTTTACAATCTGGTTTGACAGGGATTAACCCGAACAAGCCAGTTTTTCCTGACCATTACTGGCGCTTAGGCTCCCGTAACGGTTTAATCGTGGCCCCCTGGGGCTAACGGCGGAACGAGTCTTGAAAAAGACTGACTTTTGGTCCAACTGTGGCTGTATTTATACTTGATGATTGCTTCAGAGTTTGTCAACACCCCTTTATTCCAGGTGTTCTAATTGGTTGCTCTTTGTTGAATCCTTTGGTGATTGGCTGATTTCAAAAGCTTCTGGAACCTTCAGGTGCTTGTCGGTGCTTGGGTTTTCACCCTCTGGTTATCAGTTCGTATTACATTTGTACATTTCCGGTCGTAATCGTTTCCTGGTCGTGTTTGACCTTTACCTAATTTTAGCTAATTGTCTCATGACTTCTACTGACGTTTGATGACGTTTCCACTGGGGTGACTTGAGGTTAGTGTCCCAGGATAGCAGTTTTCAGTCCAGTCAGCTGTCTAATAATCAGTTTTGATTAGTTGTAATCTTTTATCTTGGTTCTGGCTACTTCCGGTTTGAGGGTCTTTCAGCCAGTTTGTTTTCTATACAAAAATCAGTTGTTTCAGGCAACTTGCCTGTAACAGACTGTACAGCCACGAACAATCCCACCTCAAAAGATAAGATGATTGATCGAATTCGTCGTTTCGATGTCCATCGAAGAGAAGGAGAGAGCATGAATGCTGTAACGGCTGACACTTGTTTAGATAATATTTTGATGAATGTGGTGCTCAGATAAACTCGACATGCATCTAATAAGTTAGTTTGATGTAAAAAAATGTCCTTGAAAGGATCTTTTTGGAGGAGTGGTGCTGGAATGGACCTTAACTAGGTCCCACCGCTAATTTTGAAATGTGCAAAGAGAATGTATCTGTTTACGTTTACCAAGTACAGTCGGTGGGTAATTTTGCAAAAAGTCCTGCCATGGTTGATCGCATGACGTCATAAACTTAGAGGGGGGCGCTGAAAATGGATCTTGCCTAGGGTGCTGGAATAGTTTGAGCCGGCCCTGATAACGGCTCACACTAACCCGTATCTTTTATGTCCCCCCGGTAGTTATATATAACAGCCACATAATATAATGCGAAAGTTTTCTTGCGTACCTTATGCGCATTCTTAATTCTTGCGTGGTTTAGCAAGTTTCAAACTGTCAACCCTGCGTGTCCACCATCGTAGCACTGAGTGTTTTTTACTTCAACGCGTTGCCGGATAATTTCGCAATTATGAACTGCACTGTCTTAGTGTTGAATGCTGTGTTTTTCTCCGGTATCCAAACTTGGAGCGCTATAATTTACGTTCATTACAGTGACGCATAGTACAACAACGAGTAAGGAGAATGCGTGTAGAATAATATGCATGTTGTGCCAACAAACTTCGCCAAAACGTTGGTTTGCAAACGTGAATATGACGTCATATTGTGACGTCACAAACAGCGTATATTCAGTAACAATTACCACCATACGCCACTACTCAATACTAGAATTTGGTAGGGAGGCATACAACCAAGCAGTCGCCCCGGGCATCACCAGACCTCTGCACGCCACTGGGCCTATGCCTTTTGTTACATAACGTAATCAGTCACGTCGCTACGGGGGGCTTTTGGGGGTAACTCCCAAACAAAGTTCCAAGCCCTTCCAAATTGAATTATGAAGCACTATAAATCGGCGGAGTTTTTGTCAAATTTCAAAATGTCAAGCCCCCTGCATCAACGTAAATGGAAAATTTTCTGGCGACGGTTCTGAACATATCAAACAAAAATTTCTGGACACAGACAACGTTCAATTGAAAACGTTCGCTTACTACTTATGGCAAATTTAGCAAAATACTGTCTTCTTCAGTGGCGTACGGTGGCCCCTTTTGGTAGGGTGTTCACCAGGCTAGCAACCAGCCCAAAACTGTGAAGGTTCACCAGTCGTGGTGGCTCTCGCCTACCACAAGCCATTCGAACACTTGAACAGATTGGCAGTTGATCATAATAATCAAAACACTCGCAGAACGTACGCTAGAACGTCGACAGCATCGGGCACGAACAAGAATTGATAAAATCCATTTCTCATGACAAAATCTTTCCAATTGAACTCGGTTATAAGAAATAAATAGCATTTTCGACACAGAATAATCAAATTAGTCAACCGGCTTACGTGTTAGGAAGCATCCGTTTTACGACTGCTACCGGGACCAACATTCCACATTTTAGCGTTAGGCTACTTTTCACGTGAGCCTAGGCTCACCACCACTTAAGTCCGTAATTTTAAGCTTCGTCACTTCGTGCAGTCTCATTTTTAAAATCGTCCAAATTCAAACTGTTACTGTAATCATCACACAGACAAAGAAACCACACCACCTACCTAGACAAAGTAGGCTATTTCAACCTGAAGCAAAACCCAACTGCACACGTACACTTCAAGGAATCCAGCCTACTGCACATCTTGCTGGCACTGTGCAGATTAAGCGGAAATGCTAGCAAAACAACGTATGACGTAACTAAGTTGTTCCCCAACACGGTGAACAACCTGGCTGTTTTAAAAGCGCCTGGCTCCACTGGCGTTTTTTTTTCATTGTTTAATTATTTAAATTCGAGTGTTACTGAACAACCTGCAGTCATGCTTGAGCAGACAAGTAAAAATCGTTCGACCGTTTTAAAAAACATATCCGCTGGCTGAGAAACGGTACAAATAAAGGCAGTTCTTGTTATAATCGCTAATAAATGCCCTAAAACCGATTTTTTAATTTTTTTCTTCATTTTCAGGTGTTCACTGAACACCTTGAACACCCTGAATATCCGCCACTGGTCTTCTTAGATTGAAAAAAATCTTCTATATAATGAAATAAATACGATTTGTAACAGAAGACCGCGGGGCTCCAAAAGAGCAAGGCCCGCAGCTATTGCTCCATTTGCTACTACATTGTTAATGCGACACTGGGTGAATAACTTGTGTTTACTCTGTTATGTTTGTTGTAACTAGGAGCCCCTTATTGTCTGGCTAGTGAAACTGCCAATGTAGCTGGAGAAAGTGTTACGAAAGAGCAAAGTGTCCAACTCCCATCGTCAATAAGCTGATTTCTTCTTCCAGTCTGGAGCCTAGGTGGCTGTAGGTTGCAGAACACTCACAAAGCACAGTTTAACGAAAGGCACAATAGCTTTTGCCTCTCACTGTTTCGAGACAAAGTTCTTGGACCAAACTGCTTGCATTTTTATCGTATAAGAGTATATGTTGTTGGCAGTGGCGTAGTAAAGGGGGGTGCCTGGGCCACTGGCGGCACCTTCTGGGGGGCGGCACTTTGTTGATAAAAATTAAATTTTGTTCGGCACCTTCTGGGGGGCGGCACTTTGTTGATAAAAATTAAATTTTGTTCGGCACCTTCTGGGGGACGGCACTTTGTTGATAAAAATTAAAAGGAGTTCAAAATTTCTAACTCTTCTTTATTACTTTGTAAGTAAAGTTTTAAACGGTCTAACTCTTTTCAGTTTTTGTGTTGAGAAGCCCAGGACTGGTAGGGTAGCCTAAAAAACACATCTGGCTGTGGAGTGAGTAAATTGATGAAATTTTTACTCAAAAATCTGGGTCAAATCCAATGTGCTAAAGTACTCAGGTGTTTGTCTGGAAATCAGGATTTTATTGACACTCTTACTTGGGGAGTAATGGCGCCCCAGTCCTTACACCTTCCTCTCCAGAAAAAAACCGTTTCCCCCATCCCAGTCAAAAGTCATTACAGCAAAGGAAAGAGATGACATTCGACCGCAAATTACAAAACATTACTGATCTGGTATTTCGGGGTTTATATTGTTCCTCCTCTGAAAATCTGATGAAAAAGGCCCTGCATGAAATCACGGCAAATAATCAAAGGTAGCCTAATTCTTTTTCTCCTGTCTTTGGTTCTTTAGCAACGCCCCAACGGCACATCATAACATCATCTAACACCTAGTCCAGTGGTTCCCAACCTTTTTAGTGTCTTGGACCCTTTTGACGATTTGACTGAAAGCTGTGGCCCCTTAACAAAACCAGTTGAAACCCTGCTCAGGGACATGTGGCTTGAAAGCAGTTTTTAATTTAATTTTATCATTACTTAGAATTAATCTTGGTAACCACAAAGTGCACAGTGCTTGCCAGGGCTTCACACACCTTCCGGTTGCTTTTCAGTCTTGCTAGCAAGGTGCGTGTAGTTTCTTAGCTTTTATATAATTGTGCATGGCATTTCTTTTGTAGGTAAGCACTGCCTTCGTATTTAAGCCTTTTCCTCCCTCTGACGGAGTTAGCAGGTGGGTGATAGATAGAGCCCAGCATGCTAGCAATATCATCAAATTGGAAAAACAGCTACGCCCCCCAAAATGGGACAGGAACGAGAACCCACAGGTTTGGGATGCAGGATAATATAAGATGAGCTCTGTCACAAACTTATCCTTGCATAGATAAGCTGCTCAAGAACAAACAGTATCAAAATTCCCATTTAATTTGATTTACTGGCAACTTGCATACCTTTGTTAAAGTGCAAAAAATTGTTCTGTCATATAGGCGAGATCTTGTATCGCCCTATGGAGTGACTTCTACTTTTAGAGTTGCTCTCATGTTTGTCTTTTTGAAGCTAGACCACCACGGCACGTAGTTTGGCATTTCGCTATTTTGCTTTCATCGTACGCATATAAAGGCCATGGACCCTCAAAAATTCTTTTGTGAACCCCTATGGGTCCATCTACCCCCGGCTGGGAACCACTGACCTAGTCGTTGGCGACGAACATTTCGTTGGGGCGGCGATGGCTAGTCCGCCTCTCAATCGGAAGATTTGGTGTTCGATCCAGGTGCAACTGAGTTAATCGCCGTAGTGCTCTTTGGGAAGAGTGTTCCCTCAACCGCCCTGACAAGAAACATAGTTCAGGCGTTGGCTTATCGCTGCTTGCCGTCACCAAAGACATTTCTTGGCACATCTCATACTATTTTTTAATGTTCATCGAGATATTTCCAAGAAGTGCCATAAGCTGTAGCCTGGTCATTAGGTGGGGTTATCAACATTAAATTTTGGCGATTGAAGTGAAGAACTCTGCAAAGGTAACATTGCTCAGTTTCAGTGCAATTACTGTTTTCCCACATGACGTAATGGTGTCGGAAAATGACGTTCTTGAAGCAGGTAGTGCAGTTGATGTGTTTGCGTGGCTAACTTAGAGCTCAGATTGTAAGTTTGAATTGCAAGTGGAGTGAATCAGAGCCAACCGGTAGGCAGTCAAGTTTCGTAGAAGTACCCTTTGTTGGACGGTATACTAACATTTGCAGTTATAGAAAAGTCAATTCAACAAGAAAAGCTTAGAAAAGGTGTTGCTGTCATTTTGGTGAATTCGGCATGGTTTGGAATACAGTTTTTGAAATAGATGTCTCTTGGTTACCAGTTCCATCGCCACAGGGGGCTTTGGTAGGCTTAGCCCCCACCAAACAAATTTGCAAGCCCCCTAAAATTGACCTATGAAACACTATAAATCAGTGGATTTTTTTATCAAATTTAAAAATGTCAAGCCCCCCCACAAACGTAAATTAAGACCTTCCGGCGACGGATCTGTTAGTAATGGACGAAGGCAAGGAATAACATTATGCACGTGTAATTGGAAGAAGATCAGGGGTGTCGTGCTAAAATGAGAGGTGTGTGAACGCCGTTCCCACACCAAATAAAAAGGAAGACTGCAGCAAATAGTTTGAATAAAGTGAGCATTGCCCACAAGACCTTCCATGGATCTTACTGTTTTACTGCAGACTTATGTCTAACAGTGAGAATCTGCGTGTCACTATCACGCCAGTGTGATCGCAGCCATGTTTCAACGTAGTGCAATAAGGTGTGGGAACGCCGTTCCCACACATTCCCACCCCACTACAGCCCGGAAAAAGTCCAACAGCTAGACCAAGTACGCAGGTCACGATAACAGCTGCAAGTCATCATTTCTCGCCCGGAGCTAGTTTTAAGGTTATTTCACCTATTTTATCAAAATGGGTCCCGCATCTATAGAGGGCCCCGCGCAAATGCCGACAAAGTTAACGTTTGAAACCTTTTATATATTCCAAGAGAATTAAACCACTACTGAAACGTGAAGTGAACAATGAAACGTCCTTTAGATTACTGAAATCATCTTATGAAATTAATATTATAGACTGCTATATGCAGTATATATACTTTTTAAGCTTTAGACAGGGATACTACACGAAATAACATACTTAAATTCTTACATCTGCAAAGGACAGTAGGTATGCCGCCAACACATCCCTTAATGTTTTCGTTTGATCCCCTGGAATGAGTAAACTATTAAAAGCCAAGCGGTGGGCTTACCGGAGACTAAAAACCAACAGGGAAGAACATTTGACGAAGCATGTTGGGTCCATATATGCATAAGTGATGAAAGCAAAACATTAGGAAAAGTATAATAATGAAGAAGGTGGCGACAAGTAGAAAAAAAGTAAGACTCGTAATTGTCAATGAGAAACAAGACCCATTTCAGTTTGTGAGTGTTTGATTGTGAACTTCCAAATGCTTCATCCTTATATCTTTAAATAAGCACGAAACATGATTTTCTTTCATTTTAAATTCTTGTAAGCAAATTTGAGGGGTGGAAAGTGTGGCACTTTTATGGTGTGCCCCGGGCGGCACTTAGCCTCGCTACGCCAGCGGTTGTTGGTACTGGTTGCCTGTCATGCAGTGTTATTTCAAAAGGTCCGTACGACGTTAAAATAATGGACCCGATCAACTATTACCTCGAAAAGACCTATAACACAAGAAAAAACATGTAGGTGCATAGAACATATGATGGACGATACGAAAGCAGCTGTGTTGATCGTTAACCAATGAATGAAGCGCTGGAAGGTAGAACCTTCACAAACCACGTGGGTGGTGTGATGCTCACAAAAAGGAGACGATTAACTACACAATTCAAGGATATCGCAATGTGTTTGAGTCGTTCGTAGCTGAAATAGCTCGATTCGTCAACAGAACCAAGAACGCACAGCAACTGAAGCCCAACGTCGGCAATATACTGCGATGTACAGTACCGACGGACGGTGCTCCTGATTTAAAAGTGAATCTAAAAGAACACACTGTCATCAGTTTCTGCTAGAAGCAAAATTGTTGATTCATCAAAATCGGCAAGATGCTCTCGATGCTAACCGAAGTGTTCATCTTATCACCAAGTCTAAGGACTCTTTATGATCATTTGTTCTTTTACTGAGATTGGCTGAGTCTATAACCAATATAGAATTTACCGCAAAAACGTCGATATGGCGACCGCGGGCACCGTGTTGGTTACCCCTGGTTTATACTAATGTACTGAAAGCGTTCGAATCCTAGTTGCAATGGTAACGACTGTTTGGCATCTTTAACCACTCCGTAAGTGCTATTTCACAGGAAGGTGTATTGCTGATGTAACAAAGATAAAAATCAGAAGCCTAGTAAAATGTTTTGCACCAAGGTGTCAGTGGACATTTGGAAATCTCCCTGCACGCAGTACAGACATGATGAAGTGGCACTGAGGACTACCTGCATCAAAAATGTCAAATTTAAGATGATCAAAATGAGGATAGGTTGTCAGTATGCAGGCTATTATACTTCAACGAAAACCTAAACTGGGCCGCCCAATTCCATCGACTGGGCCGCATGTGGCCCGCGGGTTGGACATAGCTGCTCTAGATCTCTAGATTGATACAACAATGTTGAAGGTTTCGCTCACAAGATTCCCCATTAGTTTTTCACATTTTGAAAGATTATCTTGGCGCAACCTTAACACTTTCAACGGCAAATCAGTAGCACAGAGGCTGACAACCAATATTACTGTATTCGTAGAAAACTTTAACGGCTTGCCATTCTCCGCAATATTTATGGTCCACGTAAGAGTACCCCATAATAGTGCATTTTCTCTATTCGTTCCCAAGATTTCTCAACCTTTTCTATTGCTTGTTGAGAATAAACAATTGAAGCAAGCCTCTACCGGATTTTGAGAGAATTTAACGGTTTTCACGAGCGAATTTCACAAGTCAGCAAAAAAACTTTCTCGATTTGAGCATCTCAGGTTGGATTTCATCACAGCCTACACCCCTCTCAGTCTTTGGTGTTTTGACAGCTAGGAAGACTTCGGCTGCAGTGATGGTATTCTCCACCCCCAAATGTACCTCCTATGTGTACGATGTTGTGAGAGGGACTAGGTTTGAAAGATCGTTGAAATACTCTATCTTCCAAAGGATGTTCTCCTCACTGCTTATTAAGACAACATCTTTGTCTTGTATGGAGGGATTGTCCTCCGCAAAACGCCGGATGGTTTGCCAGAACCCTTTATTGGCTTGCCAAAAATTGGAATCCAATCTATGTTCGAAATGATGTCAAGATTGCATTTTGGACATTTTCACCGCGAGGGCTGCTCATTTTCGGGCCTCGGCGTACCCCGAATGCAAAGAAAATGCGGCTTTATTCTGAAGCCATGTCTTATAGGCTACTTTCCTTGCTTGAATAGCGTTTTTCGCCTTCTTGCTCTGCCAAGGGGTTACTTTTTTGCCATTATTCGCCAGACCGAGTCGTTTCCGTCCTCATACCCGAGCAGCAAGATGAAGCTTCAGCTGTTTGAACAGCTGCCACTCCAACTCCGCCAAGCTTGGGCTATGAAACAACCAGTTTCAAAGTTTTTTTTATTGTGCAATGAAGCCATAGACACTGTTTAGCAACATCCATATTATTTGCGATGATTAGACACGTAGGCCAGTGCTCCGCAACCTTTTTTCACTCACAGCACACGTAACAACTTTCCAAAATTTTGCGGCACAGTTCGACCCCTAATGTAAAAAATACACTTCATATTTATTTTGATGAGATATATGCGCTTGTTTTTATAAGCACAATCTCTGTAAGTTAGGCTCAATATTTGAAAGAGCAACTCAAAGTTCTATATGAACTTCTATTAAGAACGATCGTTTGTCGTTTCTGATCAATAAGAATGATGAGAAACTTTGTTCACACAAGTATGTAGTGCAAAACTGAAGAAGAATTTTGATGATCACCTTCGAAATTCCTGTATATTCCTATTCAATAGAAATGCAAAACTCATCCCACAAGACAACACTGAATTTTGATCTCAGAGTTCTGTCACTTCGTATTTCGAGAACGTTTTCTCTAACAGGCAAGGATAGTTCTTGTGCTGAATGACAGTTGAACATTAGCCGAAAAAGGATTTCGGATCCATTCATATCGTTCCGTATTAATGGTGAAAAGTAATGGTCATATTTCTGATGTAAAAAAGTTAAGCGTTCTTGGGCCATATTCAAAACAAATTCTTTGTCAATACTTCTATTTTGATTGCTTCTTGGAATCATTTCAAATGATTCGCGTGTTAATTCAGTTACTATTTCGTTTTTTTCAGAGTACTATTTTTCGACCGTTGTCAGACCATGTCAGTACATTTTTATTTTTGCTTTGACTTTTATTGTTGAGTTCATTCAAGTGTTCAAATATGTCCGGTCACAAATGCAAGTTTAGCAATCCAACGATCATCTTCAAGGTGTTTATGGCAGATGATGGTTGGTCTGACTTAATACGAATTAACTTATTTCATGCCGGACCTTGAACAGACCAGTAAAAACCAACGCACGGGCTGGCAAAATAGCAGTGATTGGTCCCGTTTCTTCGCATAGCAACAAAAACTCGTGAATTCAAGGGTGGATACATTCGTTCATCTTTTTTGACAATTCCTTTGGTAAAATTATGATCACTGAGGCTTCCCTATGTGAGTAGTGTTGCGATCGGAAATCCCGAGCGGCATATGCGCAAAGCTTCGCACTGTGGCAGCAAGCAACAATAAAGTTCACATGCCATGATCACTCTCCGCTTATGCTAGTCGTTACGTTCAATCGTTCACATCGTCAGTATCACCAAAGATTACACGCCACGATCACTCTATTATTGCTTGTTCGCGCCACATATATCTATGGTGCTGTTCTTCACGCACATCCCGTTCGTGGTGAATCACACAATCAACGCAACACCACCGGAGAGGTTGCAACAGTAGCAATGCGTCATTTGAATGGCTAGATTTTGACGTTTCACTAACGCAGCAAAACCTCTGGCTTCGCCCACCATTCATGCTTAACGCGCAGGCCTACCATGTGGTTGTGAAAGCTTCAATTGTAATGTCACAAAAACCGCATAAATGCACAGCGAAAGTGTAGCTAGGGTTTGAATTAACGAAATGTAATGTTCATAACATAGTTTCTGATAAAATTATCCCGAGGCACACAGGTGTGCCGCGGCACGTCGGTTGCGGAGCACTGATATAGGCTACTGTAGCGGTTCAATCACAATTGTTTGGAGCCTTGATTGCCAGCCTATCCTACAGCAATTTTGAAATCATTCAACTTCAACGAATAGAACCAGCAGCAAAATCTAAGGTGTAAGAGCTGATGATGCCCACCTAGCAGGCGAAACATATCCTAAGATCCTAGTGTATGATTCTTTACCGGGAAAGGTTTCCTTTCGATAGACAGTGTATGCGCTTTGTCGAGAAAACAGATTGCAAGCTATCTGTAATTAATGGCAGTATCAATGCCCTCAGAACTTACAAAATGAAAAGCATCTTTCTGCTTATAAGTAGCAGTGGTACTTAAAAGTAGCAGGAAGATGCTTTTTATACAGATGCTTTTTATATAGCGGCAAAACGCCTCCTGCCGTAACTTAAGTCAACCTTCGAAGATTTGAGACCATGCTATTGATATGTAAAGACCAACAGAAGAACTAGAGGGTGTTTCACAATTGTTGAAACAAAGCGATTGGGCACAAATTCAGGATTTTAAATGATACCACAATGATGATTACATTTATTGAAAGGTGAAAAG
>JGI24021J15306_10008073_pt1 | contig 12902 bp, 9 predicted proteins | sample Ectturendosymbi1_FD_15306 | JGI IMG/M metagenome (IMG submission 15306) | reverse complement strand
AATGAGGAAATTTTTCAGAGTTATAATAAATGTATTGTGCTATGCCTGATAATATTGGAGATAAAAAGTATTGCACCCCTTGGAAGCAAAAAGTTTTAACTTATGACTTTTAAAATTACTCTTCGCTTGGAAAAGAAAAAACATTGAACGAAATCGAAAATGCTTTTAGTGTTTGGCAAAATGTTTGCAATTTGAATTTTGAGAGTTTTTGATGGTAGTCAAGTTATGAATATTGCATTTTTGGCAGATGATGAAAAGCAAAATGCGGAAATTAACTGTCCTTACATTTAAATAATAAAACATCTGGCACTTTGGCGCATGGCTTCTACCATGGAAATTCAACATTGTCTGGTGATTTGCATTTTGACAATGAGAGATGGTAAGACCAGAAAACAGTTTCAGGGGATGGAAAGTTCAATGTATTTTTAGTTGCTGTTCACGAAATTGGTCATTGCATCGGACTGTTTCACAATACTGAAGACAAAGACAGCATAATGCAGCCCATTTANAAGCCTGGATTCAGTGTTGAAAACAAGAACAATATACTTTCCGAATCTGACATTAAAACAGCGCAAGAAATGTATGGTACAGCAAAACATGTGATTGTTACGGCAATTTTTAACTCTAATAAAGCAAAAGTTATGATTAAAAATATAAAAAAGGACTCAAAGACAAAAAGGGTTAAAATAATTTACACTTTGAAACCTAAGCACTTCAGCGAAGAAAATATTTCTGTAGAATCATTTAAAAATCTCTTGAAAAGACTGGATGACATGATTCATGCTGAATTTATTGCTGAGAATTTTGGGGTGGGTGATAATGCTTGAAAGCAGATTATGTTTATAGTCTTTAAGGCTAAAGACTGCGCATCTTTGGACAAAGCAAGGTCATGCAACTCAATACAGCTGAAACAGGCACAGACAGCAATGGAGCGAGCGAAGTCAGTACATCAGAAGCAATTGAGCATTTTATTCAAAAACGTTCACACAAATACATGAGAGCATGCAACATAATAAAGACTAATTTATACAACAAACAACAGAAACGTGATTGAATAGAGTTCAGGTATTTTTAAAAGATCTAGACTTTGTCCTACTTGCACCCGCCCCAAGCCTTTTTTCTCTTGTTAAGAAAACAAATGTTATATGGCACCACCTCAGGCATGAAATTACACCACAAATTTGTCTAAGGTAGCATCTCTAAGCAAAATAACTACACAACAACAAATTTCTCCACACAAATCTATCAAATTGTGTAATTTACAACAAATTATTTTCACTCTTTAGCAATGTTTTCATCCTGCAACATGTGTTGAATAAAATGGCGTCTTTCAAAAATTTCTGTGAAAGAGAGACCCAGCTGCTAAACTTTTGTACTGCTGAATATTTTACACTGAGCTGAAAACACAATTTTAAAACACTGAAGCATATTTTCATAAAATAAAAGTGGATCAACTTGCAGTTTCTGTTGTTTTTTCAACCGCTCTTCCCCACAATACCCTACTGCGGAATCAATTTAAGTCAACAATATCAACCACCCATCAACAGTTGCTTAATCAACTGAAAAAAATTGCAATGAGTCTAATAACCTTCCAACACTGAATTGCCCCCATCCCAAATTGATTTCAGCGCAAATTTAACATAACCAAATTAGAGAGCTAGTGGCTAAGCACAAATTTACCTCAACAGTATCTTAACCATTGTGAACAGGCTTTTTTGCGATTACCACCATAATTCTTACCTAATGAATTTTCATCAGAAGAAACACAGCTTTTTTGATAAATTTTGATCAGTTTGCAGGCTGCCAAGCTGTTGAAGTTTGGAGCACACTGCTTGAGTCGGACGTTGTATCAAAATCCCTGCTTGATTTAATGTGTCTGTAACCCTATGGTTCTGTCTTCAATGCAGTTGCAAAAAGTGTCTGTAACCCTGTGATTCCGCTGGCTTCAATACCTTTTACTACGTTCTGTTTTGTCTGTTTTTATCAACCTGCATTCTGCAGAGTGTGTGCGTTCATACTATGGACTTCATATCTGTTCATAAACAAATAAAGTAAATAACTTAAATTAAAAGTCTCATTGCCTGAAGCTACCATCTTTTTCAAGCACACTCTGTGGCTTGGGTTCAGAACTGCTTGCGTGGCAAAACATTCCTTGCTTTGGAAGTTTCTACCACGTCACAAAGCAGCACAAAAAAAGTTATATTCAAGTTCACAAACAAGTGAGTCAAACGTGAAGCAGGCCAAAGCTGAAACAAGGTGTGCCCTTTAAAATTATTTCAGGCTCGACCGATGGCGTGTCACGACCACAAGTCAAAGCTCAAACGCAGGTTTGGGATACACAAATGCAGTCATACGTGACGCGCACCTGTCGTTGAATTCTGAACGCTTGAAATAGCCCTCTTAAGTTCTGATGACAAAACAAAATACCTTAGCTCACGGGCATTGGTAGGTTTCGACTTTCAGACAAAACCTCGACACAGACTGACAATGCAGCAGGGAGGGGAAACTGGGGACAAACAGAGGGACACTGGGGAACAGAGCCCAAAGGCCTGAAAGAGTGCTTGTGACGTCATCAACTGTAGGCGCATTTCAATGATACGCTTGACTGATAAAATGGGCATTTTTGAGCGGTGAATATAATAAAAAAACAAAGAAAAGAGCGGGACCTCTCAATCCCCGGTTCCTTACTACTGCCTTTGATTGACTTTCTAGCATATCGGGAGCGAAAGATATGGCTCATAGACCAAATATTGACCAAAACTTTTCTCCCGCAAAAGTCACTCTTGGGGGCATTTCACCGCAGGCAATAACTCTATGCTTATATAGGCCTAATGATAGGATGTTTATGTTATTTTTTGCTGACGTCAGCAATTTTGCCCGACCTCCCTTTAAGACCCGCAGGAGCCATTTAAATGACATATAATTTTTTTTAGTTTATCTGTTTTTGGTTGCTTTTCGGGACTTTGAAAGGTCCGAACGGGATTTCAGCATTCCTGGTCCTAATATTAGGGCGAAAAAAAATTTAAATTAATTTGGGAAATCCTCCAAAAGTATTGAGAAAGCTCCTTACCAATTAGCTGTTCTTTGGCCTAACTTTTGAACCAGAAACGCTAGAAACTCAATCAAGGTCTCTAAAAACGCGTATTCTGTCCTAGAATCAAAAAATACTGCGAGCCAAAATATTGGCGCGTGGGATCGGATGATGACGGCATATAATTAACCAAAAAACATGCCCCTGTCATGATCCCATTGGCCCAATCACCCCCAACCAAAGTAAAAAAAAATTTTTCTATTCTAAACTGCACAACGCGACTAGTCACAGCGGGGTTTGAACAGCTCTCTAGTTCTATCTTCTGCCGAGTTGTAGCAGGCCAAAGTTTGCCCTGAAAGGGCAAATTATACCTTTTCTGAAAAGTTTTGAATTACGCCAAAAACTGGGTTTTTCACCCATAATTTTGGCTGCAGATATGCTAGCAAGTCAATCCAGGGCTCTATAGACACGGATTTTGACCTAGTTTTCAACAATAATTTGAGCCAAAAGAGTGGGTCAATGGGTTGGGGCCCAGGGCCGGCTAAAGGTGGCCAAAATTTCCAAAACATGCCTTCTTTGTGACGTCACCTCCAGAAATCTTCCCACCGAAAACGAAAAATTTTTGTTTTCGATTTTGACTATAAGACTTGCTGAATCCGTGGATGGTTTGGATAGCTCTCTAGCTCAACCGCCTGGCGAGTAATAGGATTGCAAATCTCTGCAAGATTTGGGTCTTTCGCGGGACTGAAAGGGTCAAAGATCAATGTTAAGTTGTTAGTCGAGATCTGTCTGCCACAAAGGCTGTCCTGCACGTAATGAGCATGTTTTACTTTTTGTACAAAATCTCTAGATTCCGAAAAGTCTTGCTCGAAATTTTGACACATGTGGAATCTGTATGAAATAACAAAGAAAATGATACAAAATATGTGCTCGTGGGTTGTGCGGAAAATTGTGTAAATTTGGGGTAAAACCAGTGCTGACCTTAAGCCAGTGCAACCGATGCGGCTGCATTGGGCCCCGCGCCTCAGGGGGTCCCGCGCCATGGTGTTTGGGGAGGTTGTTTATTATTGCCAGATAGGCTACTCTTTGCTCTCAAGAATCGTAGAAAGGCTTATTAATCTCATTGTTAGCAAATAATTATCTCGTTTGAATGAACGATGAATTACCTCTAATTGCTATCGAACGTTATCAAACTTGCTCAAATATCAATCTCATGGTGAGCGTTGTATTTGCGATCCACCACAGAATTTGGTTGTTGTTAGTGCCAGTTGAGACTGACGTAGATCTACAGCTACTGCAAACAAGGTGTATAGTGATTCACTCGCAATGAAGGTCAAGACGAGTGTCTCTCGTCTTAACTTTGGTGGCAGTTCTGCTAACGTAACGTTGTTCAATTCTCGAAATATTCTTCTGTTTTGGAAAGTTTTTGGTCGTTTGTGGCTAGTCTGTATTTTAATTAAGGCTTGCAGTTTTGCTTGATTGAAGGTTTTGACTCAGACTGATATTTTATTATTTTGTCAAAATAAAATTAATTGTACCACATTGAAAAAAACGACGAAAAATGAGAGGTTGGTCCAGTGGAGGCCAAAAATCTCATGCAAAGCAAGGAAAAATTTTGTGAAGTTTTCGCACCTAAACTTTCCTCCTTTCCTTCGTCCACAAATTGTTCGGTCGTATTTGTCGATCGTGCAAGTACTTTTATCATTTGCCGCTCCACCAAACTTTTATTGTTACCTATTTGCAAGCGTAAATACGTAGAAAAACCGCCACTTCAAACTCCATGCTGGTTCAGAAGATACTTGAAGCTGCTCTACTGCTTAACTAGGCAAGGAAAAAACTGCGAGTATCACGCAGCACACTTGTTCCTGTTTATCATTGAATTGGGCAGCTATATGTTAATATTTCATCAATCAAACATGCGCATTATATAATATGTTGCGTTTGATAAATATTTCTGCAACTGTGACGAGGTAGTTGAATAATTATCTTTGGGCGTTACTTTTCTAATTCATAAAAAAAACATTTTGCATCCCAAGTCCATGCATAATGAAGCATAATGAATAAGGCAACCAAATCTTTTGACCTAGATGTTAAAATTTTGACTTTATGATTTGCAAATTTGTACTTTATTTTGGCCTATCAATTTCCTGTGTTTTCAAGTGAAACGCGGAATACAAAGCATATATTAGAAAGCAAACCAATAGGTCAAAAACTTTTTTTCCTTTCAAATGAAACAAAAATCAACAGTGTGAAAAACCCAACGAAAATACAGGGATCAAACCGTAGACGAAAATCAATCTAAACGCACAAGAAAAACACCCAACGTCAATAAATCTGCTGACGTCACTGAGACGATTCTGCAATGTTATACTTCAACATCAAGTACCAGGCCTACCACGCCTAATGTACTTTCAGTCGTCCAGTATTGAACAAAAGAATAATATTAGGTCAGAAGTTGCAAAAATCCAGTATTACTGTATGTCAGAATTGCAACTAAACTTGCAAAAGCATGTCAATATGTGTTATAGTAGCTTTAAGAAAATGTAGATAAAGAGACAAACCGTGCTGCAAGACGGGGGCAGTGACGTACATGACAGCTACGGCCGTCACTTCCTGTCCCTGTATTCCTGACAAAGTATTTTGTGCTTGGTCGGGAATGCATAAACAAACTGAACTGAACTGCAAGAAATTTTGACCTAACGATAAATTTTGACCTAATGATAAATTTTACCTCATAACTTGGGAGTCGGTCATGGTATCAGAGTGAAATTTGGTTTGTGAACGTTTCATAAATTTTCCCAAAAGCAGGAAAATGTTGACAATATTGACTTTTGGTTGCCCTATTCCCAAATAATGAGTAAGATCTATATAAACTTGAGGCTATGGGGAGCTTTGGACGAATGCATGGGTTGCGCTTTTTTTGTGTATTGCGCCATAAAGGCGAGAGTTGATCACAAGCCAAGACGTTGCCTTCATGCAAGAACGCATCTGCGATTGTGGTCACCGAAAGTGAGATAAGCAATCAATTCATGTCAATATTGTTCTCCAAGTCAGTTGTTCTTCGAACGAAAGTGTCGTTCAACAAGTGCGAAGTAGTTGCATTATAACTTCAATTCGCTTGTCATTTCGGTTTGATTGACGTCACTTTGCACTTGTGCTCGCTGTTACGTTGCAGAGTTCCCAACTTTCCTCTTGATTACGAGTAGTAGCGGTATACTGTCTAATGTCCACCACAGCAGCATGCTATTAGTCTTAAACGTGATCATAGCTGGGAACACATCATATGAGCAATGCTCACTCCCCATAAAAGAAACTGTTGTGTTATCTCGTAGCATACATACAGATCGACTCCAATAATATAATATGCTGTCTTTTTTATTTTCATATAGTTATTTTGCTAAAATTGTCCATCAAAAATGTCATAGGACGGTTGGTTGACCACGATGACCTAATAGCACCACTGCTCTATGGGGCCCCGCACCTTGGTTTTGCATTGGACCTCGCACCTGCTAGGGCCGGCCCTGGGTAAAACGGTTGATTTTCTGTTATTTGGGCCATGCTTTCGATGTTATTTTCTTTTTTTAGAGGTGTGTTTTGCATAGCCATGTCATTGTTTTTGTTGAATTAGGTTTCCAACCTTTCTGATATTGCTTTTCTGTCCATTGTAGTGAAAAATGTTTTTTTATCACCTCTTGACAATTCCGATTTTTTGACGAACTTCGCATCCAATCGTTAGTGCAACCTTTTATTGCTTTGAAGTGTGTAGTAATGGTTTAGCGCTTCCCCTTGCAATCAGTGGGTATTGCACATATGTTTCAGTCAGTGATAATCTTTTGCTTATCATTGGTTAGTGGATCTGAAAACTGCTGCACTCGTTTATGTGACTGATAATAATAATGTTATACTGTAGTAGAAGTACTATTTTGCATTTTTGGTAATCTTGATTTACTTTTAGAAGTTTCTCATAATTTTTTACGTCTGAGGTTGCCTGTAAAAGGCGGAGCTCCGTAAGTAGCGGAGCTTGGTTGTGGAGGTTTGATGACGTAACCGTTGTGGAAAAAAGTTGCGTTGCAAAAGGATTAAACAGAAAAAAAGCAAAGGAAAAATATTTTATTATTAGGCTACAAATAAATATCTATGCGCTTCCCCAAACATCTAATAGTAATATGGATGTTTGCGATGTTTAGAAATTTTATACATTCACAACTGTTGACACCTATTTTTTGTCCCTGAACCGTTGTGAAACTCAGATAAGCAAAAATTATCAAACTCAAGAATAGACTTCATTTAGCGTAGTGTAATATAAAAAAACAAGCAAGTAAATTTGAAAAACAAGCCAAAATTGAGGTTTGACATTAACCTAAAAAAAAAGATGCAAAACATATGAATCACAAAGAAATGTAACAAATCACAAAAATAAGAAAAAATACAAAGAAAAAAAACATCAACATAACACAGATGATGGTGGGAAAGCAATAGGTGAAGAGATGAGGCATGTACAGAATAGATGAGCAGGTGAGGCAAGCATACAGGTGAAGGAAGTGGAAGCGAGCAGCAATTATAATGGTTATGAGGCAGAGAGCAGAGCAAGGCATTTTATCACAACATTTCATTACAAAACAAATAGCAAGGGCAGAAAACAATGTTTAATGTTTATACATCAAATCATGAAGAAATGTAAATTTGCCCACAGAGACCATAGTGGGCTGGGTTGCATGGATGAGTTGTTCTCAACCAGATCCATGGTATCATCAAATAAAGTTGAAGAGTCAACGGAGGGTATGAACAGTTCAACAGGTTACAGAGTAATATGAGCAGTATGAGTAAACATTGATTATTTATCCCAATAAGTTTTAGGTACATCAAAAACAAAATAATTTCAATAAGTTAGAGAAGTATTTAGTTCTAGGGTATAGTTTCATAAAAAGTTCAAACTTGTCTATGTGAACTAACCACTTCTTTCACAAATATCACTGGTGTCATGTCGTTGACACCGTCATTCAACTTTATATGATTGTGGGCCTAGAAATTAAGCTGAAGTCATATAGTCAATGTCTGTGAGGTCCTGGAGGTGGACATCACTTCGTTTGCTTCAATCCCCATATTCCAGCAAGGGTGCTCCTCAAAAGGGCAAATATATGAGCTTAGTCGTTATGTATGTTATGACAGATGAATATGGCTCCCTGTGTTTTTCAGCTATTTTTCTGCCAGTCTTTTGTTGACTGTTGTATTCTGATGTCATCCCTCTACTTGTTGTGAAGACAAGGGGTTAAATGAACACTTCTCTATGTTAATCACTCTTTGGTTCTACGTACTTACCCTTCTCTTTTTCATGTTCTTGGTATAGGTCTGCCAGGGACTTTCCAGAATACGACTGTGAGGTAGGATGTGTGATCCTTATGTCAAAGAAAGTTTTCTCACAGCTATTCCACAGTCCTCTCGCAAAGATATCCAACTTTTGCATTGTTAGCAGTGTTGACTCCTTTTTCATAGTCATTCTCATTGATTGGTAGAAGTGTGGGTTCGGTCTGAACATCTCTACAGACCTCTTTCATTATTATCTGTGCCTCAGAGTCTCTCACAGAGTTGTGCATCATTGAAGTGTTGCCACACAGTTTACATATGAGGCTGTGATCCACAGACTTTGTCTCTCCACAGGCACAGTGGGTGTGTATGCCTTTCACCTTCCATCCATATCTCATGCAGACAGCATCAGTGGATTCTTGTTTGTTTAGTGCATATCCAGTCGCTTTGATTGGCAAGGCTGACAGTCAAGAAGATGCCCCTTTTTCCATTGCTCCTTTTATGAGTTGTTGTGACTCAGGGGTTATTTTCCCAAAAGTGTTTCACGGATGTTTTTGTATTTTTCTCACGTTGTATTCTGTTTTTCATGTGTCTGGTAAATGATTTTGGTGGTTAGTTTATTAGTTACCTGCGTGGAGTGTACGTATGCTGTTTTGACTGTTTCCCGAGGATCTGTCAAACCTAGCCCACCATGCCTGAGAGGAAGAGCTAGTATATTTGTCTTTAGGCATCACTATCTTCTCGTCCTACGAGAGCGAGAATCAATTGATCTCTCATGATGTTTTCAAGTGGTTCAAATAATTCACTCGCATCAGGCACTGTTTAGAATTGGGTCCATCTGGAAGATAATACTTTGGTGAACGCTGAGTATGCTGCTTGAATGTCTTTTATCCAACCCTCAACCTTACGTTTAATGTATTGTTCCCTGAATGATTCTGTCCCAATTACAGATCCAAGGAGGCACTCACCTTGGTCTGTGATTTTGATTCCATCTTTGAAGATTTTTGTGCGGATTGCATTAGACCACTGTTTTTTATTAAGAAGATTGTTTTTGCAGGTTTGGGGCAGTACCCAAAGTCTGGTCCATTGGCCTGTAGGTATTCCTACCATTTTTTCACACCTGCTAGTGATCCGACTGCTGAGCTACCATCCATATACCATATCTGTTTCCTTTCATCATTTGCAGTTTAATTGCTCAGTGCTTGTATCATTGGTCATGTGGATAGGGCATCCATTGCCATAGGTTACCTTGGCATATTATTTAGGCATACACTACCTTGGCATATTGTTTGATTTTACTTGACTTATAGCTGATTAATTTCCCGCGAAGATGTACGATTTCCCTGGAAGCTCCTTCCCAATTTCCATACTTTCTGCAGCCCTGAATGTTAGAAAGTCAACTGAAGGCTCATAAGTCCTGAATTCTAGCCTAGTTTCCAATAAAAACTTCAGACAAAAATTCCATAGCAGATTGGGGCCAGGACCAGGTAACCTGAACCAAAATGGCCTCAAACCTACCCCACTTATGACGTCACCCACAAAACAACTTTAAAGTTTTTTGAAATGCAAACTAGAAGTCTTGCCACATCTTTTCAGGGGTTGAACAGTTCTCTAGCTTAATTGCCTGTCAAATTATGGAGTTGCAAAGGTGCACAAAAATTGCAGCTAATGCTGGCACTCTTAGTACAAATATATCATACACTGGTAGTGAATGAGTGTTTGATATGTGTAAACATCCCATTACAAATATCAAGAAGCATTTTTTCTAAGGCAAAGTCATGCAAATGCAGAAAATCTACAAAGTAACTATATAGGAATAAAACAACCATGTAATGGAAACAAAGTGAAAAAATTAACAAAAAGCAATTCACTTTATAGAAAATGTCAAGTACAAATGCAGTAATGGGATGAATGCATCTGATTTTCACACAGGTCATCTATTTGTAGATTGATACAAGACAAAGAAGGAAGGAGGACATTCTCAACAATTTTCAAAAAATATCTGTTTTTGAACTTGATGATTATCAAATTTGAGAGTGCCTCTTAACAAATAGTTTGTGTAAGAAGGTATGTGACCTCTTGAAATTTCAGTCGTGTATGGTTTGCGGATCCAACTTTCCTGAATCAAATTCCAAAGTAGTTCTGAAACTGTGTATTAAGCTTTCAACTTTAGTCCAAAACTTCTCAGTGTGCTCTCAAAGCAGTTGGCCAAGCTTTTGCACTAGACGTCGAATTCTAAATACAAGTATGCCTTCATGTTAGAAATAATGCAACAACCAACAAGGCCAATATTGGTCAGTACATTGAAACATGACATAACAACACATAACTTACTGTGCTTAGTTGATTATAATCATTTGATAGCTTAGGTAGACATCTTAGTAAGCAACTGACAACATGAAACACAGTATTGACCCCAAAAATTCAGTAAAAACAGTTCCATTACTGGTCTACTTTTGATATTCTTGTAAAGTTTGCAATAACGTTTCTATCCAATTTGTCAAAACAATTTGTTTTGTGACCCCAAAATTACTTTTTGCGACCCTGACCCATAGTTTAAGACAGTGGTTCCCAAATTTTTCTGATCGTGCACTATTTGTGGGTCCCGTACTGTCAACATGTACTACCTTGTTCTGGGAAAAGTCAATGTGCCAAAGATATTTTGATCAAAAGTTTGGAAAAACAGAATTGACACAAATGCAACATGAAGAAAATGGTTGCTAGAAAGTATTATGGCCATATTTAGAAACCAACAAGGGAAGTAGGCTGCACAAAAAGTCAGGAATTTATTAACAGAACCTGACAGGTAAAAATCACAACTGTGAATATATATTTTTTCATTTTTTTGTGAAGAAAAACAAAGTAGTCTATTCGTGTACCACCTTGAAGGCCTTCACATACCACAGTTTAGGAACCAGTGGTTTAAGAAGTCCTGCCTTATACAACTTATTGCATTACTGCTGGGTGCTGTTCTTTTTGCTGCTCATGTTGCTTCATAGCATTTGCCACCAGGTTTAAAATCAAGCCGTCAAGATTTGTTTTTCTTTTCTAATGTTTATGTTTATTATTTAGCTGATATTTCGACAGCTGGTCAGTGGCATTGGTACCACTGGTATCCAGGGACCTATTATCACCACTGTAGGTATTGACTTAAAATGCTGCTGTTTGTACTAGACATGGAGCGATTACATTGACAATGTAATTGATTACGAATATGATTACTTGCCACATGCTTGATTACGATTATGAATCAACAAAAATACATGGCAAGCGATTGCAATTACATTGAAATTAATCACGATTAAAATTGCAATCACGTTGTGTTGAAATGTCCTCTTAAAAAACACAATTTGCATGGTTTGATATAAGTATATTTTCAAAACTTACGATTTCAACCAATGCAATTAATGAATGTACAAATCACTAATGAGTGGGCATCTACAAATATTGCAATAATTTTTCTGAGATGTCAACAAACATTTCAAATATTGATTAAACAAAAATAAGCAGTGTATAAAATATTTGTTTACAGTTGTTAAACACCTACGTTTCAAATCTTTTATCAGTCCAATGACATGGGTCTTATTACCTTGTAATGTACTGCTATTTCTTCTGTTGCTGAAATGCTTACCTATTTTTAACTAAAGCCCTTAGTTTGATCCAACAAATCATCAGGCACCAAAGTAGCCTGCTGGGCAACAAGATGACAAACAACGGAAGTCAAGCCAAGGATAAATATATGTCATATTTTAGGACATTATGATAAATGTCTGGGAAGTTCGCACTTTTATCATTCATAGTATTAGTTTTTAAATTGATATGAAAAGCTTTTAAAAAAATATGCTTACGATAGCCATTTCTAATGTGATGCAAAACTTAGCGTAATCCCAGTCGAAAACATGGCCACTTTGGGCTGCATGTTTTGTTGAAGCTGTTTATTTCTGGATTTTCAAGAATATGTTTAGGAAGTGTCCTTGTGGTGTTATTTTAATTGAGTGCTCAGGCTTTGTTTTGTTTCTCTGATTTATATAATTAACTTGCTCTCAGTGAATGAAGTTACTGCGTTTTTATAGCATGAGCAAAATATAGGGGCCCCTTTTTGATTTAACTTGTACAAATACAAGGTATAAGCATGGGGTTGCTAGATCATCTCATATTTTTTCTAAGGACATTTTGTGATTCATGAAAATTTACTTCATGTCTACTGTGAATACTTTTTCAATAAAGTAGTGTAGCACATTTTTTGAAACAAACATTGCTAAATAACAATGAGTAATGAACCACGTTTATAAAGCACACAAAGTAAGTATTATATGTATATTGTACAAGTACGTAATGCAGCACAGAGGTAATGCCATATATGCAGGCCTATGCTGTGTTCAGCTGAAATAAAGCCTTTACAATATTTATTTTTATTTAACGACGACGAGCAGCAGGCCGGAGCCTGAATGTACTCTTCGTCGCGTCATGTCAAGCGAACCAATTCAAGACGAACAGTTAACGAGAGATTGCAAACAGACGACAAACAATTAACAAAAGATTGCAGGCACGAGTAGACACGGATTGC
>JGI24021J15306_10008067_pt1 | contig 12908 bp, 8 predicted proteins | sample Ectturendosymbi1_FD_15306 | JGI IMG/M metagenome (IMG submission 15306) | reverse complement strand
AATTAAATGTTAATTATATGTTTAGAAGTGTATTTAATGTGTCAATAAAAACTTTATGAAATACTGATTAACATAAAACAAACCTCATTGCGATATCTCATCATTTCACTTTTTAATAATTTTTTTAAATTGTAAAGAGACTTTATGGACACCCTGTATATTGAGAACGGAATATATATAACATCATTTCTTAAAATCGCTGTCAATATGTAGATACATGTACAAATCGCAAACGTTTGTTGCGAAAGTTTCCCGCAAATATTAATAGTTGTTTCTAACGATTCTTGCCTTCAGTGATTTGGCTTGATTTTTTGAAGATCAACTACGCAAGTCTCCTCAAACATCAGTGGTTTGAAATCAAGTGTTATTTTGCCTCGGCTCTTAATAGCGTTTGCCAGCGCCTTTCAAAGGCAACGGCAGTGACTGTAGCTTTTCCAAATCTCACGGACAGTCTTGTGTGATTTCATTTGACAACGAAAATATTGCACTTCGTTCAAAAAACATGANTGTAGCCCAACTCTTCAGCAAGGGCAAGAACTGCTCTTCTTCTCTTCTTCCGCAGGTGGTGGGCTCGACACATCAACGTTTGCAGTTTGACCACCACCTCCAGCAGCAGCAGCCGATTTTTTCACTTCGGGAGGTGCTGCTTGCTGCTGCTCGGCGTCCATTGTGCACACGTACTCACGCATTCTCCGCATGACCATGTCGAGGAGGGCGTTAACCGCTTTTTCTACGTTCTTACCCGTTGCAGCGCTGGTTTCAATGTAGGTTATGCTGAGGAACAACAAACACACCTCGACATTACGCGAAGTATATAAATATTTAGATGGATATATTGTTACCAGTACTTCCATAACCTATGACTAGGGCAACCAATTTTTTGACCTAAAAACTCATAATTTTGACTTTATTTTGACCTATAAATTTCCCGGGTTTGCAGTTGCAAAATAATTCAGCCTTTGGTGTTGAGGTTAATCCAGAAGCATATGCATGCACTCTATGCTTCGAAATTTTGAAAAATTTGGTTGTTTAGTTTTGGGGATGATGAATTGATGAGTACATTAATAACTACAGTTGAATAAAACCTGAGAACATCATGAAGTTGAAACGCTATTATACGCATAATGGATTGAGCATTTACCAAACCAAAAACCACGTTACTTGCCTTACCACGCCTTTGCAAGAGTTTCCTGCATATAACATTCAATCGTCTAGTAGTNGGCAAAACAACATTGTTACGTCAGAAATCGCAACATCATTATTACAGAATTGCAACTAAACTGGCAAAAGCANATCAATATCTGTTGTTGTAGTTTCAATAAAATATCGATAAAGAGAAAAAAAACTGTGCTGCAAGAAAAGTTTGACCCAACGACAAATTTTGACCTGATGATAAATTTTGACTTTTTTTGACCTAATAACTTGGGATTCCCTCATACTATGAGCGTGAAATTTGGTTTGTGGACATTTCATAAGCTTTAAAAAAGGCAGAAAAAATTTGACTTTATTGACNTTTGGTTGCCCTACCTATGACGCACAGCAGATTGTAGTGAAATGTCATCACTTCAAAAAGTAATTGCAGCAAAATGGTATCATCAGTAGGAAAATTTGCATTCAAGCTTCGATGGGGAAAAAGAACGCACATACTACACACAGCTATCGGAGTATGGCCTGTCAAATTTTTGTTGATGAAAAAACACATCGATCTAAGGAAGGAAACGTCTTAACACTGTGTAAGCACTGATTAGTGCAGATCGTAAACCTACTGTGTACAGGCCCTGGCAGTCTAGGAAATTCAATTTCCAGCGAATCTAAAAACAATTTTATGAACAATTTCATGAACAAAGATGGATTTGCGCTGTCCGAAAATTTGCCTTTTAAAACAAAAAACGCAACCCACCATTAACGGACTGTGGCTAACTAGTGCCACAGCGCAATCTTTCAGCACTACACATTCAGTCATTGATTTGTTGAACATGCTTCAAGAGAAATGCTGTGCTTTTCAGATCAAATGTTTTTAGTGCTTTAANAGTTAGGCCTAGTATGTTCAACCAATCATTCGCAGAACCACAAATTTGNANACAACAGACACATCGCAAAATCGGGTATCGTTTTAATAGTTTTTCAACAAGACAAACTTTTAATCCTTCCATTGAATGGCAATTTTTGTACAACTGTCCATACTCTATACTCTTCTGTTTGGCATGAATCAAGAACACCATCTAAACTACATATTTCACAAAGCAAACGTTACATGAATACTTCTGTGCCTATATGATGCTGTTTTGGATACTGTCATACTGGACTCGTTAAAACAGGGCTGGGGAACCTGCGGCCCGCGTTAACATTTAATATGGCCCGCATCAGAATTTTCATTGCCCAGTTAGAACACAACATCGCGTCAAAACGAAACCCCATGACCAGCAGACAGTAAGTCAAGAGGAGCCCCTCTAGTTCTTTGACATAGTTTTCTCTCCTTACTTTCCTTTTGAAGATAAAGGTAGACTTTTATGATAAAATTAAATAATTTTTGCGGCCCTCAGCAATATTCCACAATTTATGCGGCACGTGATAGTAAACAGGTTCCCCATCCCTGCGTTAAAAGATGTGACATTTCTTCGTTCGGGCATTTAAAGTGATTGGTAGCGCTTCACTATCCTGAAACTTATCACGCAAAAACTTAATGCAAATCGAACTGCTCCGTAAATTTCCAGGTATAAATGCCACATGCTACTACTCTTTTGAAACCAAAAACATATTTATGTGCTTTAAACCAAAACTTAGAACCGTTTCTTGATGCAGCCAAACGTAAACCTCCTTTCCAAAAAATGGGAGATATTTCCAACTCATTTCGTAACAAAAATCATTATTGTTTCATTTATAAGGGGATCACTGTAGCACAACCATTTTAGCCCTCCCGACATTGCACACAACACAGAATTTTTCAGCAGTTGACCGAAATGCTCTTCCACTGCGTCATGCCATTTGCGCATTGCATCTTCACTAACAAGCAATAAATAGAGTACAGGCAACAGCAAAAGTGGTTGTTTCGATGCGAAAACTTTGCTGCAACGAAGTGGTCAGTGATAAAAACTCGTTTGAAAAACCAAACACATTTCTAACAGAAGAAACTCTTGTGTAATTTCAAATAGTTAACCTTTCTGCTGAAAACGCGAAAGCAAACTTCGAGAAGAACACTAATCTTCAGGGTATCATTCAACAACACCCTGAACGTAATGCGCGGAGAGAAGTCTCAGTCTAATAAAGTTATCAGCTTGATAAAAAGCTAACAAATCAACTTAAACAGCCCTATTGTAGTTGCAGGGCTACAATGACAGCTTTTTACTGTGAGCGCATGTCGGTAGCCATCAGGTTATTTGAAGCAGTTCAGCTGTCTGACGAAGTCTCCAATGTTTTCCGAAGCTGTTTTGTGCTAGTACAGCAGGTGAATGGGTTTTGAAAAAAACACAAAATATTGGTTCACGTTTTTATGGTAGAAAACGTAGTTTGCTTTTAAATCAGAAAACCAAATACTGAATGTCTGACTTGTTACTATGATGAGGCGTTCATGCTGCAAAGTGACTTTGGAATACTTCTTGGAAGCATGACGCCCAAGAAAGTCTTAAAATTTGCACATTTTCAGGAACAAGGATGCTCTGCATTATCAGCCGTGTTATCTTGTTTGGAATATTCTAAGAGGGGCAAGTAAATATGGTGCAGCACCTTGACAGAGTCAAGTTTCTCGAAAGCCGAACATATGCATCCTTGTTTCTTTATTGCCCCCACTAGTAACTGGTCAGGATGCCGTCAGATCCTTCTAATCTTATGCCACGTAAATGGAAAATAGACAACAGTATCGTGTATTTATCCACTGTTTGAAAACAGTGTTCATCTCAACCTGTCAATTGCAAAAATATGAAATAAATCTGGCAAACCAGTTCCGCTCGAAAAACTATCGTCAGTATCGGTAAACGCACAGTTTGTTTCTCTGTTAAAATACCAAATATGAAGTTTCTTCCGTTTGTGGGACAAATTACCCGAGATCTTTAGCTATTTTCTCGGCATCGCTGGCTTTAACTTCCCGTTCTTCCAAGTCGCTTTTGTTTCCAATGAGAATCGTGTCAGGGTTTTCGCAGTACGCTTGGTCCTTGAGTTCATCTTCGAATAACATGGATATACATTTTATGATGAACTGGAGTGCAGGCTGCTAACGAGTTAAATTGCTAATTAAATAACGGAAAAGTCGAAAATTTCACAATTACCTACGCGCTTATTAGAAAACTTTTAGGATGTTTTTCAAAAACGTTGCTCCACTGCAGCTGCGGCATTTCTTAATAGCGTTTGCAAACACATTAAGGGCGAACCGAAAAGACACCGAGGGCTGCGCAATATGAAACAGGCAAGAAACGTTTACGCGGGTTCGCAACGAAATCTGAGGCAAGCAATGCGACCGCAGATGTAATCGCATGACATTAACCGCAGGGAAGCTGACGAACAGACTCTGCATTTTGAAACATGAAATATCGAGAAACTGGTACTCAACTCAGCCATTGCCGGACAGATTGGAAACTACTTTCTCTCGACAAGTCAAACAACAGAAGGAAGCCCATTGCGTCTCGAAAAAATGCTTTGGTCAAGCTTCGGTACCTGTAATGTAAAGCACGTTATTGACAAAGCTTGTGTACGCAACTGAAAGAGATCAACGCACAAGCGAGAACAACTACACTGCGCCTAAGCGAAAATAAAAGCAAACCTGGAATTGTAAATCCTGCACAAAACGAATTTGCAAACCATTTTTTGTTTTCGATCTGAATGCAGCGCTCTTGTCAGTTGTTAGATTTCAAGAGCAATTGTGGCCTGAAAAGCTAAATGCGCGTGGGCACAAACGTGAAGCTGGGTTTGTTCGACAAAATATTGGAAGCGTTTAATAGAACAAACTACAAGAGTCCCTGACCGTTTGTACCTGAAAAGGATGCTGATGAGGATTGCTTGTGCATATGACAATGACATGATGAAGTGTGAACCGGTGTGTACATAAGTTGTGTGCCTCGTCGCTAGTAGTCGCTACTGCTTCGATCTCTACTTACNTTGACGGGATCACGCCAGGAACANGAGCTGTGTCTGAGAAACCTCTTTGGTCTTGCTGCTAGTTAAGCAAAGCTTGAGGAANTCGGTAGAACGAACCAAAATGNCGCAATTAACACGTTGGTAGCTGTGCTTGCTTTCTAAACGCTTTAGTCATTCCTTGCGAAAGAGTGACGTTTGAATCGNATNAGACCAGTGGTCCTTAGGGTTTTTAAGCCCAATACTCCAAATCCCATAGAACAAAACTTTTTGAAAAAATTTGGGCTCAATTTGGGCATATTTATCTCATTTATTGTTTCACCTTAGGAAACTTTTTCTGTTTTTCGATGGCGTTCTTTCAACCCTGACGATAGCGTTATAATCAGGCTTCACTGTACAATACATCTCTTATCCTGATATGAAATACTCAATGCCGCCAAAATCTAATCTCAATATGCCCTGGATGTATTGCGGCCAACTTTAATAACCCGTGGATTAGACTAACGTGCTGTTAGCCTAGCCTACCCCGCCGTGCATTTGTACGTTAGAGAAACCTGAAAAATGTCTTTATTCAAAAGTCAAACCTCCAGCCCGCTTGATTTGTAAGACAGCAATCTCACTCTTTCTTTTGCTGATTGGTAACAAGCACAGATCTTCGATCTTGATCTTGCCAGTGCGCGTGATAAACCGCCATTGGAGCAACGAGCACTTTATCTTGTATGCAGCCGAACCACAGGTTTTGCAGTTTGTGCGAGAATCTACCTATACGAGAATGAAGGTAACGACAAGAGTCCAGATATTCTTATTGCAAAGTTGAAACGAAAGAATGTCATTGTTAACGTTGCCGGAGCTTGAAATATTGTGAGTATTTTTGAACTCTATTCACTGCAGTACTCTCCAGAGCTAAAGTCGGAAATTTCCACGAGAAAGATAACATCATTGGCGGCAAGGTCGCTTTTGCAGCACCGCGTCCTTTGATCGATTCTCTTTTGCTCGCGTACGATTTGACCTCGCAGTGAACCATACGATTTGACCTCGCAGTGAACCATCAAAATCAGTGAAGTAAAGTATCGTCACGAACACAGGCTGATGAAATATCTTTCAAGTGGATAAGGTTCAAAAAGACTCTGTGAAACATGCACAGCAAACAAACTGAGAACGGAGATGTAAACTCATCGTCTTTTGTCCCTATGATTAACTGACAGTTGTTTTGTGGCAAGAAGCACAAAAAGGCAAATCATGTTGTCCCACATATGGCAAAACATGTTCGAAATGCCAAGAGAAGAGTCATTTAGCAGAGAAATGCAACTGAGGATCAATGCAGTTGAAAATATAACTGAAAGTTGCCCCTCTGATGATGATGAGCACTTGCACAATGCAAGTTCAGGAGAGAAGTCCACTGACTGCTCTTTTAAAGCAAAAGTGAATAACTGTGATGTCCGATTCTAACTTGACGCAGGATCTCATGTGAACACCATTTGCCAGAAATTTTCCGACGAGAACAAGTCCATTCAACCTCTCGTCAGTTTACTTAATGGATTGGAATAAGACTACCACGAAACTTAATGGCGGAACAACAACGCAGGTGCGTAACTTTAAGAATGGTAATCATACGCGCAGCCAGGGGGGCAAGGGGGGCATATCCCCCAAATTTCTAGCATGTTTTGTCATTTTGTGCTTTGATAGGTGGTTTCCAAAAGAAAATACTGTTACTCGCTTAAAGTAAAAACATTTGGCCGCCCCAAAAATTTTGGGCCGGCTACGTATTCGATGGTAATGTGTTTTACGTACATTTAATCGGCGTGAAAAACTCGTACAAAATCTGTGTACAGTGCAAAACTTGAACGTGATTTCTGTGAATGACGGCAGTTTAATTGCTAATGTTACAAACTCATCTGACGTAGGTGATTGGGTATTCTATCGTCGAATATTGAAATACTGTTGTGCCTAAATGCGTTGCAGTGCAGAAAAGCGCCAATTGCTCTTGAAAGCAAGTTGGCACATACTTTAGATGTACTTGTTGAACTCAATGTTTTAATTTTGGTTGATGAGCCGACTGCCTCCGTGAGTCAAATGCCAATTGCTGAAAAGCCTGATGAAAGCTTACCAATTTGCATTGACCCTCATGTATTGAATATTGCTCTGAAGAGAGAACACTGTAAGTTGCCTGCGCTTCATGCGACATACTTCCAAAATTGAGTCATGCTAAAATATTTGGGAAGTGCGATGTATCATCTGCTTTTTTTTGTCATATGGAACTGGATGAAGAGTCCAATAAATTGACCAAAATGATAACGCCTTTTGGTAGATATCGATGGAACAGACTTCTTTTGATTTGAAAGTCAGTAGCGAAATTTTTCAGAACCGTGTGAATGGTGCGGTTTCTGATCTAAATAGTGTGTGCGCTGCTGCTGGTGACAACCTTGTAATTGGAAATGGCAAAACCATGGCTGAGGCAGACCTTGACCATGACCGAAACAAACAGCTGCAGGAACGCTGCGCACAGAAAACCTGAATGCGGAAAAGGCTGTAGAGAAAGAAAACCACTGAACTCCCTCATGGGTCATCGAAATTGCAAAAGACACTGAGCTTTACCAGGAAAAATTGGTGCTATTTCAACCAATGCTTCCACCTGAAGATGTGACAGCTGTCAAACGCTTGTATCTCATAGTGCAGTACCTAGCTAAATTTTTCCGAATCCGACTGGTGATTTAGAACCTATGCAATGATTGAATTGAAAAAATGTACCAAGACAATGGAATATTCAATGTGGGCAAGCATTGAAAATTTTCAAGAGAAAAATGACTGATGTCCCAAGCCTTGCTGCGACCGCAATGAAACCTCTTACTTTGCACGTTGACAGTAGTCAAGATGGTTTACGTGCCGTTTCTGCAAAATAGCAAACCCATTTAAATGCTTCTCCTGCTCTCACTCCACAGCGATTCTTCACAAACCTCTGAACCACGCTCGAAAACTCATGTAATCTCTGATCGTGCGTCTGAATCGTTATGACTTTATTTTCAGCTGTGCACCAGGAAAAACCAGAATGCTTGTTGACGCTTTGAGTCGTGCTTATTTCCCCTGCGACCAAACCAATGCCTCTGGAACTCGTCTAATACAAGTCAATACACTACACAATGTTTCTGACGAGTGCCTTGATATAATCCGCAGAGCCATGCCAGATAGCACTGAGACCAAGAAACTTCTCAGAGGAATTAAACATGGCTGACCTGATGAAAACAACGAACTACAGTACATCTACCTGTCCAAGTCATATTTCTGCATTCGTGATACGTTTATTTTTCATGATGACATACTTCCGAAAGGTAAAAGAATTTTGATTCCTGACTCCCTTCGTGCTGAGATGAAAAAGTTGCTACTTTTTTCTGATATTGGATATGCGAGTGTGATGCGACGTGCAAGAGACATTATTTTCTGGCTGGGCATGAGCAAAGAAATCCAGCAAATGGCTGATAACTGCCACATCTGTTAAGAGACAAAGCCCAGCAACCAGAAAGGGCCCTTGTATCAACACGGCGAAGGAACAACACCTTGGGAAAAAGTTGGTATTGACCTTCGTGAATACAATGGTAAATCGTACCTTNCCACTGTTNATTGTTTTTCAAATTTNGCTAAGACTGACATGTCAACAAACCTGTCTTCGAAACAANTGATACACTGATTTAAACGCCATTTCCTCTGATGCGGCATCGCCCGTTGTTTACATTCAGATAAAATATTCATGCGTCACGAATTTGCGAACTTCACGCGATCTTGTAGCATGTATGATGCATAATACTTCGTCGCCAGGCCACCACCAGTTTGCAAACGGCAAAGCTGAATCTGCTGTGAAAATGTCAAAACCGTACTTCTCGGGACTACACAGAACAGTATCTTGCATTGTTAGAAATTCTCAATATTCCACGTCAGGATGTGAATGGCAGCCCTGTGAAAAATGTTTTTGGTTTAAATAGTCACTCTATCTTGCGTGCGACTTTGCAACTGTGAATGAATGCGATGTNCATATACGTCGCTAGTGGCAACGCCAAACTCAACAATGGAATGACAAACACACAAAACCTCTGAGTAAATTGCATGTAAACCAGCAAATTTAAANCACTCTCAACATCCAAAACAGAAAGAATGGAATAGATGAACTATTGTAGAGTGTATTGGGCCTCGTGCATACATTTCCAAATCAANGTCTGGTCGTAAGAAACAGTGTGCATATTCCTTNTATCATGTATGAAGTCTAGTAGTGAAACTGAACACCGTTACACAAGTGAATTGTTTTTATCTACTCTTCATTGTGATGGTGCTCGTGAGACCTTGCCAATGCGTATCAGTGTTCATGTTCGAGATTTATTTTCAAGTTCTGCAACTTCAAAAAGTAATTCTTCCCATTCTCAGCGTGATAGACGACTCCCGGTATAGATGCATGACTATACTGTCTTTCACAAACTTTGTGTGGCCGGGTCACTTCACTCTGCCGAGATTTTTGCACTGCGTTATTTTGAGTTTAGCATACATTGTCGAAATGTGCTTATCTTTGATCGTGACTAGCTCTCACAATAAGAATGGATGTTAAGGATTGCCTAAACAATGACGTAACGATATATGAACCGATGTGTACATAACTAGTGCGCAAACTCTGGCCTTGCAGGTAGATAAGAAAAGGCTTGAGATACGTGACAGAACCAACCACACCGACGAAATTAACAGACGCTGTTAGCAGCTGGATCTTCTTTGCATCTAATATGTAGAGCAGACTGAATGTCGTCGCGGCGCATCAAAAGGGGGTGAAGTTCCAACACATCATTTCTCCGGAGGATCGTTACCAGTAATTTCCTGTCGACAACTGTGATACTTCTCCCGGAAGCTGCTCAAGCTTGCCTGCCTTCAGTGAGCCGTCAGAAAATGTTTCCAGCATGCGTATTTATCCAGTGTTTAGTCAGCAATTTTGCCAATTAAGAGCTCTTGTGCAGTTTGCCATTTTTAGCTGGAGATTCTGTGCAACGGTTTTCACTCTAACATTGGCGGCAATCGTGTTCTGGAGATGGTTTGTATCCCGCAGCGTAGACAGCAAACTAATTCTCCTCAAGACGGTTGTTTGTGAGGCAACAATGACCAACGAAACAGGTGTATTTATATATTTTAGCACCTACTTGAAATATTATACGCCCAGACCAGTGGTTCCCAAACTGGGGGTAAATTATCCCCCAGGGGTAATATGCGATTCTTCAAGGGGTAACGCAAAATCAAAATCACATTGTTGTTCTGCATTATGAGCGATCACTGCAATAGAAATTTTCGACCTGAAATGCAAAAAATTTTTATTGAGGGTAATAAGACGTAATAGATACCTTGATTTGGGTAATGGCTCGACCAAGTTTGGGAACCACTGGCCTAGACCATGTAATCATACCGATGGCTAATGATATTTTTGATTTTTATCGGATTTTCTTGTTGAAATAAACACCAATATGACCTTGGACGTGAAATGTAACATGAACTGCAAAATCTCTGTAATGAAAACGTCAGTTTCACACAAAACGATAAAATGGACACCGTGCAACCTTCTGAAAATGCGTAGTATTTGCTGTGTTAGAGTATATCGAAAACAAAGCTCGTTCAGACAACACAGGAGTCAGGGAATGGTTTAAATCCCACAGATCCCGTATTGCGAACCTTTCTTGCCCAGCTGTATCCCACAATTGCAGATGGATTTTCTTTTTAGGATCATCTTCACCGTCTTCCGGAAACTCGTAAGTCTGCGAAACAAATTTCAATAATGCTTCAAAATCATCGGAGCAATTAAAGTCAACAACAGGTTGATTGCGTCACAAATTGTATTGACTGTTGGAACTCAAAAACTGTTCGGCGTGGAAAATATGCTGCATGAGTGTTCACGAGGTTTAATAACATACAGTAACATGAATTTCATAGCAAGTTGTGTGTAAGAAAGTTGAACAGCAGGAAATTTAAACGTATGTACAATTTCAATGGTTGCAAATATGATTAAACTTTCGTTATAAAAATGATGTTAACACGTAAATGCTCGTACAATTTTTGCCGACTGTAAAACTTTGCACAAAGGATTTTCTTTCCGGGTTCATTTCTCAATCTGAAATGGGAATGTTTATACTGTAGTTTACTTAATCTTTTCGTATTGAGTTGCGCAGTTGAAACAGCAACGACACCTCCAGGCTTCGATTTGGCTGCACTGCGTGAGTTCAGCTGTTTTGCAAATGAAGCAAAATACAGCTGTAGCCTACACACAAGGGTGATCAAGGAAGCCATGGCCCTACGCGCCATATTTGATCTGATCTAATGAGTGTTTCGATCATTTCTGTTACGTCGTCCAGACCCTTCGATTCCAATAAACAACCTTCCTCTTGAAACGTTTTATGTTTTTTTCTAAACCTGCACCGCAGTTAGTGCGTTTTTATGTGATTCTCTTAAAAATCCTCACTTTACAATTTTGTTGGTCTGTGTTCGAGCATACCGCAACAAATAACGAGTTTTCTATTAAAATGAATGCCATTTCTGAAAGATATAGTAAATGCATGAATCATAAAACAACAAAATGTACGTTGTTAGTACAAACGCTGTGAAAGGTTAAGATCATTGGAAGCAAAATATGGTCAAATTAATAGATTGTATAATGATAACAGATTTCTCGGAAACATCCAGTAATGTCTTTTAGCAAATTATAGACAATCTTTCGAGCTTAAGCGAACCAAGTGCATCCATAACCGCATAAAGTCTGTCAACTGCTCAGATGTCGGATCTTTGTTGGGTTTAGAAAAGAATCAACATGTGACTCTCATTCATTTGTTGTACATTCTTCAGGGAATCAGTGGTACTACTGTACGTCAGGGTTACCTAGAAACTCCTAGAGATTCCTGATATCCCTGTACTACATTCGCAACAATTTGCGTTCTTTAGGGTTAGGTTTATATCTAGAAAAAAATTTAGGACTCGGAATAATGCTCGGATGTGTTTCAGGAGCAGGATCTTAAAATTCGTTTTGGCTGAATTTTAACTGTACAATTTTCTATATTTTCAGTCGGTAAACAACCAGAGCGTGTGCATATTTCTAATGTAATTGACCGCTTTAGCTTGCGACCTAACGCCGATTTTTGTTTCCAGCATGTTCCCAAAGTTCAGTAAGCAGCAGAAGTAGAACGTCAAATGTTACTTACCAGCTTTTTTATTCGAAAATCGACTCCGACCGTTGCTATGAACTTATCCTTAAATTCTCCATCGGTGTACTGATGAAGAAAACATGTTTTCCCGACACCAGTATCTCCCACTAGAAGCACTTTTATGAGAAAGTCGTAATTGGTGTCCAAGTTTTCTTCCACACCTGAGACAAGGTCACATCGCATAAAGGTCTCTTCGTATCCACACTATCCGCTGCTTCTATTGACTGAGAAGCACGGGTTTTGAACTAGCGCTGTTTCTTGAACATCAGAATATTTTCGGCTATGATGACAAGGTTCGGTGGTCGTTCGTGGACACGCATCAGTAATGTCAATTGCGCGTTTGACAGCAGCTTGGTGTCGATTTGAAAATAAGTCTGACATTATTATCGGTACGTTATGGAACGTTATTTCTAACTGCTAATTTTCAAGCCAGTAGACACAGTTTTATACAATTTCTGATCTACCAACGATTAATAATTCGCTGTATACAACAGCCACATCACCTTATGAAACAGTGTTTGATACTGAAAAGTCTGTTTTGTTTAGAGAATTTCATTATTTGACTTTGCAATCTTCCAAAACTAATGTCGTTTTGAATAAATTTGTAGCTTTTTTCAAACGCTTTTTAAACTTCAC
>JGI24021J15306_10008066_pt1 | contig 12909 bp, 9 predicted proteins | sample Ectturendosymbi1_FD_15306 | JGI IMG/M metagenome (IMG submission 15306) | reverse complement strand
AATAGATTTTAAGGGGGGGGCCGGGCACCACTGGCCATAGGCGTAGCTAGGGGGGTCAAAGAGGCCATGGCCCCCACCAAATTTGTAGAATTTATAGCCATTTTGTGCTTTGAGAGGCGTTTTTCCAAACAAAATGGTGTTATTCGCCTAAAATCACCTATTTTGGCAACCCCAAATTTTTGGTCTGGCTATGCCACTGCCACTGTCCCCCCCGCTGGCGACGGCCCTGTTGTACAAACCGTAAAATACAAAAATACAAATTATCAGTACAGAAAATAACGAGATAATCAATGAAAAACATTTTTTCAAAAAATCGTAGAAACAAATCACTGATAGTGTTTTCTACAGGACCGTACGCTGCTTGGGACACCAGGGGGGCGAAGAGTTTTCTGAGAAGGACCCAATTTTTTTAAACTATGTCCAAAACATTTTTCCAGGAGGGGCGAAAAATGTTACGGGTCTGGTTTTCTACTCTTTCATCAAGAACAGGTCTTTACGGAAGCAGTCTGAAGGCAATGGGCGAACATTCAACTGTGCATGAACGAACAACGTCCAGTGGACAACTCTCGATCGCAAAAAGAAAGCTTTAGCTATTTTATTATTTGCCTATTTGGATCAGACTTGTGCTTGATATCACAGAGGTTACTCAAAGGACACAAGAGGAGCACAAAAAATGCTTGATCACAACGTACGACAGACCGAGTAGGTGCTAGTCGGAACGCGCAAGCAATACTGGTGGAAAGGAACATCTACTGAAACAACGCGCCAGCAACGAGCCCACTTCATTCGCTCCTCGTCATACAGCAACCTTTCATGATAGTGGGAAAAAACTAAGAGTTGCTGAAAGCATCAGACATGCGAAGCAAGCCAATAGATAAGTTAGATGAACATGCACATCGCTGGACAAATGCATACGAATTGTTTTTAATGAAGGCATCGAATATCGTGGACTATATAGGTAACTACATGTTGACGTCTGACGAACTGGGATTAATTTCGAAAATCGATTGGTTTCGCCACAGGTCAAGTGAAGTCGTTTTACACCAGACTGTGTGTTTGTGCATTGCAGTTGACAGGCACTCGTTACCAAGCAGTTAGCACAAGTCGTTTATACTGCAGTTGTTCATTGAATGAATGTACCTTTGAGCTACAGTGCATTATCCAACGTCGACTCCCATAACTTTTGCTAAGCGTGTATGAAAACCACTGAAGTTTTTTAACGTTGAGGAAAAGCCCGATATTCGACCCACGCATTTTCAGTAACTTGAGAGAGAGACGGCGCTATCGAGCGAAAGTGCTGGAAGGACGCCCATGCGCCCAAAGCAACAGAAGATTACCAAGCGCACATTTTTTTCCTCGCTTCTTTCTCTCAACTGGAGAAACAGACCACAGGCTGTCGCGCGCTCTATTTAGTCAAGACCACGCCCGGCTTCACTGCAGCTAGGTAAAGGAAGTGTGGATGGTGACGGATATCGATCTGCCGACATTTTAGTAAAGACAGTTTTACCGAATATTTGAACATCAACATGTCGTGGGATCCTCATGTTGCGTCAGGAATCAAAAACAGTGGCGATGTCAAAAGCGCTGCTATTATTGGCAAAGATGGAGCAGTTTGGGGAAAGTACGGCAGCTGCCCGCAGATAACTGCTCAGGAGCTTGAAGAATGCAGCGGACACCTGGCTAAAAATGAAACCTGCTCAAACAATTTTGAAGGCAAAAAGCACATGTACATCAATAATATCGAAGGCTGTGGAGGATACAGGTGTGGGCCGCAGTCTGTTGCTGTTTATTCTGCTAACACACATTATGGTGTTGTTATCGGAAAGGATGGTGTCAGTGTTCCTGCTTGCATGGAATTAGCACAAAACTTAAAACAAACGCTGGCAGGAGTTGGATACCAGTAAATATAGCTGTTACCAGTTTTCTCCGAGCTTCCAGGCCAATGGAACGTTATGATAAGAAAGTTTCGCCGCTGTATTCTGTCTTTACAGGCCGTTGCTATCTTTACTCGCAGGTTAACCATTCCTCGATAGTAGCGTCTATCTTAGCTGATGCGCTAACGATTGTCATAAAGTACCGATTGTGACGCGGATGTGTTTCAACTCGAGCCCTGTGTTGACTGCTGCTGTACACGAAAGCTTGGGATTGCGTCATCGTCTCTGTTTCAGCCCTTCAGGCGCTTGTGGAGTGCAGTGCAGTACTTGACCGCATATGGTGATTTCAGAGCGCGAAGAGGTTGTGCTTGCTCTCACAAACACGCCAATTCAAACGCAGTTCGTTCGTGGCAAGGCCAACGTGATTTCGGCTTGCATGCGGCGTTTTCGTGAAAAAAGGTTTCCGTTTTGTGTTTGCCGAACAATATTACAATTGTTCAATTGTGCTTTTCAACCCCGCGATGTTACGTCTAGCCTATTTGCCTTTATGATCCGGTGTTATGGGATTCAGCTTTACCAGCTGTGCTTGTGAAACAACGGTAGATTGCATGCCACAGCTATCGTCATGAAAAGTCTTGTAACTGCCGTTTCCGGGTTTAAACTTTGTAACGCTACCCAACATCTCGATGCTTTACATTTGCGTCGTCCAATAAAGTGGGGTGATTGGCGGAAACCCAAAACGAACTGCTGTGGTCATGTGCTGATATTGCCTGAAGGGGTTTGGTAGTTAAGCGTGTGTTAACACATCAGGAAGCAATACACGTTTTACAAATGTGATGTCCATGTCTTTTGTCAGGCTGTACAGTACAAGACTCGAAGTGTTGTTTTAAGCACTTTTTGCGCGTGCGCTCAGTCTCAAAACCTAACGCAGCCGTAGTTATTTTGCTCGTGTACTGGCCNATACGCGCTCTTACCAAACATTTGTTTAGATTGGGATTTTACACTTTGTACAACTACTGTTACCAGTTCATGAGACGTCACCTTAAACTAGTTGCATGTCGGTCGGTGATATCCAGACGCACCTCGGGAAAAGGAATGAGTTGTAATAGTGAACACTAGACCAGGGGGCCGGCTCCGGCTCGCAGCCCCTTTACAAATTGTAACTGTATGGCTCGCCTAGTGGTCTATTTTATGAAATCTGCCCTCCTTGCAACTTCGTGTATTGCATAGGTGTGAGGAACCAATGAGAAACCGCACTGTGCTATAAATGTACTGTGTGTCAATTTCGGCTTTCGCCATGAACTGAATCTCGAGAGTAACCTGACAAACAAGAAAGGGATTGTTGGTGGAAAATTAGTACAGCCCGCCATACCTTGGAGAGTTTGTATTTGGTCCGTGACTAAGGAAGGGTTGCCGATCCCTGCACTAGTAGACATTGATCTTAATGCTTACTAAATTTATCAAAATGCCAGTGATAATTTTCTGATTGTTGGTGAGTTGTTTCGTGCCAAACAGATGTAGTCCCCCACGGCAAGCGCACCACGCGACTCAGCCCTCCCGCTGTACTTTAGGGTGCTATAGGGTTAACAGGTAATACGGTCAAGCCGTGGACACAGTTACATGGAAACAAAATCAAACCCATTGTAAAATGACGATTGTGACATAGATTTCTGCGATTGATTGGTGCTTGCTTTTGACTATTTCAGTGAAACGTTTTTGCGGATCGCAAGAAACAAAAAAATTTCCAAATTTATGGCGAAACATTTTCGGAGTGGTAAAAACTATTAGCGATGTCACCTGAGCAGACCGTACAATGCAAAGAGTGGCAGAATAGCTGGTTGTGTTAAACAAGTTATTCAGTGGTTTGGGGCAAACGAAGGGTATGTATGTGACGATCATGCCTGGGCTTCACCAATATAGACCAAAGAGGTCCGAAGTAAATGTTGACGTAGAAGAGACAGTGGGTTCAAAAAGGGTTGGATGTCCTTTATATCATCCATCATGATTAACCATAAACGTCGCGTGTCAGGAAATGGCAACTTAGGAGAATCACCGTTTTCCTGCCATCCTCGTTTTAAATTATTTTCCATGACAGACTACCAATAGCTCAAAAGCAGGAAAATCCAAACGCCAAGCACGCCGAAAAGGACGCAGGTTTGGAAAATTTTATCTAAAAACGTCCACCCCGGTAACGCTGCAGGCTTCGCCGCTTAAACTGGTTGGAGACGTTTGTTTGCGCTGGAGTGCTGCACAAAGCGGTACTTGTGTGCGTCTCTGAAGTATTACGAGTCCGTAACGTTGGTGTCACAAACGCTGCGTGAGTTACATTACATATTTTTCGATAAAAGGTCACACAAGACTTAAAGCATCTCGATTTAGAACAAGTAAGGTCTGTAAGTTTGTCCGATATCCGGTAAACGTGTGACATTTTTTGTTGAAACTGAAAAGAGCACAGCAAAAAACGGGTTTTGGAAAACACATTGGTGTTTGCGTCTTTCCTGCCATGAACTAATTAATGTTACCTGCAGCCGGTTTTGTCTTATGGGACTAACGGGTAACTGATTGAGACACAAGTCCCAAAACTAGTACGTCTACTCACACTGTTAGATATGTCGGCAGGGACTTTTCAAACGTTAAAGATTGTTGCCTTTTGCTTCATGAAGTGGGTGACTAAATCAGTAACATCCAAAACTTAAGAGCATTCCTATACTTCACAATTTACGAATGAGAGCCGAAGACAATGTCTTCTTAAACGTAAGAGGCTTCAGAGGCTACCAGTTGGTTTGTACAACCGAGACGCGAGCAGAAAAGCTGCTAAAACATTGTGTCAATACATTACCAATCTGACCAATCTATGTGTGCACAGGTTAACAAAAATGCTAGAAGCAAAGCAATGATTGAAACGACTGATGTAAAACTGTGCAATCTTCTGCACAAAAATATGTGAAAGATGTCACCTACGTTACTTCATATAAGATTACGTTCATTCAAAATCGGGTAATCAGGTTTATTGTTTTTGAATAATATGCTTTCGGTAAGCTTTTGAAGAAGGTTAAACGACAAAAATCACGTTCAGTTCAAACACCCTCAGCATATCGTTGCGCTAGACGTAGTGTTGGTGTTTGAAACTTTAAGGTCACTTCTGGACACTTTGCCGGTGAAGTCTTTTCACAATCGTTTCGCAATGTATAACAATTGCAATAAACGTTTATAGATCTGACGGTTAGGTTTGTTATCAATGGTACAGTGGTAAAACGTTGAGGTGGAAGGAAGACGCTACTAGGAAAAAAACGTTTTGCTCCAGTTAAGACGGGTTTTACTGAAGTCGAGTCTGATTTGCATTAAACTGTCACGTTGGCTTGTTAAACTTATATGTAGTAGCAACGGGTCAATTGCCCTCACCTGTAGCAATGTTAGGTAGGCGCGTTGGGCTAAACCAGCTTCCCAAACTGGGGGTAAATTACCCCCGGAGGTAATGGGGGATAATGCGGAACCAAAACCACAATGTTGTTCAATATTATGAGCGATCACTGTGAAATATTGAAGGTAATAAGGCATAATCGATACCTTGATTTCGGTAACGGCTCGAACAAGTTTGCGAATCACTGAGCTAAACAAATGTTTTCAATGTATTTGAGACATTGATTGGTCACCAAACGTTTCACAGCATCGGCTGGAAGTAGGAGTGTTTTTCTGCTTTGCCAATTTCGATGTATAGCTTAATTAAGTAAACGTTGCATTACGTCATGTTTTGTACATTATGCTATCGACAACAAAATTATGTTCCCCCTCCCAGGAAAACAAACCTTCAAAAGCTTACCGCATCAGTGCAAGCAAAACCGCGAAAGAATTTTTGTCGAAAGGTGTATACCAATGAAAACAACTGCTAAGCGTTAAACAAGAACAGATCGTTGGGTATGCGCAATGTTTTTGAATTCAATTCATAACTTGAGGCTTGCTGCCAACAACGAAAATAATAAATTATTAATCTGCTCGATGTGGGTGCTTCGCGATTATCAGTTGCTGTTACATTTCGAAGACCTAGGATGACCAATGAGAACGTTCACATATTGCGTAAGAATCTTTACACCTTTTTTAATCCTTCCTCTCACATCTGTAAGCAACCGCAAGCACAAAGCAATCCTACCCCGTAATTACATTATAAGCATTCGTTGACTCCCCAAAAAAGCAAGGTACGAGTGGTTTTAGAACCGCATCAAAGCAGGGGCATGGAGAGATCTGGTGATCCCCTGCAACTGCTTGATTGTTTGTCCCCGCACCAAATTCCTGTCTAGCAATGAGGAATATGAGCAGCACTGGCATTTGAAGTGCATAAAAAGTAGTGTTGACACAAAACAAGTTTCGCAAAATTAAATCCATGCAGCTTGTTTTCGTAGAATTACAATATATCGAACCAATTCGCGGTGGTGCTACTCGGTCACAAACAAAAACAGCCCGGCCAAAATATTAGGAAATATTGATTCTGTAATCATCTTGGCAATCCCCCTCCAAAAGCAACCGCAAGATTGTTTCACGTCCCCTATCGTGTTTTCATAATATGTGAACGCTCCTAAACCGGAAATATAAAAATATAATTCTAGCAACAGACTTTGAATAAAATATGCATCAAAGTTGAAGTCGGGCCGGGCGTTTCGTGTTGGGTCGGGTTTCGGGAAGAGTTCGGGCTTACGTTTGTCAAAATATTGCGGGTCTGTATACAAAACGTGTTTACAACATTCAGAGTAACAATTATTTTCTTTTGTGACGTACATTTGTTGTGCTCACCGAGATGACTTCTGTGAGTGAAGTGATTGTATTTTTCTTCGGCTAATTCTATTTGCAAACACATAGCCATCGTGGATAGTTTCGTGATAGTTTCTCTTTTTCTTGAGAAGCATTACCTTCCGCAGTATTATCGTTGACTAACAAGCTAACTTTGTGTTTGTTATATGCCAATGTTTTAGTCAAGGTTGTTGCTACTTTGGTGTGATATACCTGCAGGTATACCCGTACACTACGTTTTTTGATACCCCGCAGTTGCGCATATCTTGACCCACTCGGTAAATTTGTCAAAAATAAGTGTCGGGCTCGGGGCAGGTGCAGGCTTCAAATTGAGGCCCGCTTACAACTCTGATGTGCATCATTTTGCGTAACTCTGCGAAAATGCATCATTCAATTACTTGTTTATCATATTCTCCCTTTGAAACGGTAGTAATTGTCGAGTATTAAGATACAAAATTGCTGCCACTCAAGTGTCCGCAATGTTTTGAATCGCCACATTCCTAAGCGTGGTAACTGCAGAAATAAAAAGATATAGGCAGTCATAGCTTTCCAATTTTTCTAGATTCCAGCCATTTGGCTTTTTTTATCTCAATTACAGTACAAGAAAACATGTTTTAACAGTTATGACCCTGATGAAAAAAGTCCATTTAATGTTCAAAATGGGAGATGTTTCGCAGAGACATTGTCACTTCATAACCATGCCCGTTGCAAAGCCGAAGGTCTTTTCCTTCACCGCCGAAACGAGTGACCGGTTCGGTTTGATAAACACCTACAGCGTCTTTACTCTGTGACTCATAAGTGGGGTAACGTGCAGCAACTAAGGCTATACTGCACTGACCGTATGGAAGTTCGTGACCTTTTTCAAAACAAACTTTGCCTGACGCTTACGAAGCAACATTGATTTTTGGATTTTGATGTGCGGTCGTCTTAGTTTGGTTGAAACATGGTTTGGTTCTGAGATATAAACTGAACGATTCGCTGTTAGAACGAGGTTGCTTTGAAGTGCTCAACAGTTTTTTGCAGACCTTTGTACCCTTGATTGCTGAAAGTTTGAAACTAGGTTGGGTGCCGCCTGCTAGTTATGTGTTCAACCGAGATCCATGCGTTTAACATCTGCTATGAAACTTGAGCATATTGAAATTACCCACGGTTTGGGAGCTTTTAAGCAAACGGTCAATGCCAAAATGTTTTGAACACACTGCTCCGCGAAGGTTTCCAATCAGGTAGGACAGGATTGTTAACACTTCGGTTTCTATAAATTGCGGTTTTAGAAAAAGCATTCAAGAACTTAAGATGGAATTTGGCGCCGTGAAAATGTACAGCACTTACTTTCAAAAATTAATTCCGGAAATAAAAACTGACAGCTGTTGAATGATCCGTTTACGAAAGAGCGAAAGCTTTCCGGCGCAGTTGACTGGCACGAGACCTGGGGCATATAGAAGAAAGAGAAACACAGTATGTTGACCGGCCCAAAACAAAGCATTTACAAAACATAAATAACCTTACGACGCAGTCATTGGCACAAGGCTCATGCTAAAGTTAGCCTAGACAACATGCATCAGTCCTGCGAAGGGACGGTGCCCAGTGGAACTTCACCCATGCGACCTCATAAAGCGAAGTCAGCTGCACAGAGGCTATCGCAGCGCAAGTAGTCTTTCGCAAAGAAATGAGCAGCAAGAACCGTTTTCAATTTCTACTCCACCATGCATACAAGTCATAAATTTTTCTACTGTGTTAACAATCGTCGTTTTCATTTTTTGGCGTCTGTACCTAAAGAGTGCGATCCATTAGCCTGATTCAAACCGTGTTTTGCAGAAAAGTTGAAGCAGTATGTCGAGGAGGCTTTCTGAAGTTCACCAGAAACTCCGTGATGTTTTGGTCACACAGATATTTGTCGTTGATCACAAATCAAACCAATGACTCAGTCGAAAGTTCACCCGGCGTGAAACGCTGTCACGTGACGCTGTACAGGTTCAACCATGGGGTGTATCAGAGCTTGAAAGCTTTTATTTCTCAAACAAAACAATGTTTGTTTGACAAAAAGGTCGAAGAACAAACAAAATCATTACTTATTGCAATTTGCTTTTACTTGCAAGTTTTCTGTGATAGCGATCGTCAACAAAATCTGTAAACCCCACTCGAGGAACCATGCTTATTTTGCAGCAAAATCCGCAAAAAGTAGCGGGCTGAAAGCGTTTTGACAGCACTGCAGAATAACTGTATGCGAAACGTGATCGATATACAAAGCGTAGCAACAGAAAATACGCCCGAGCATTTGTATGAACGCACTGGCATCGTACACAGCGTCAGTCCTGAATTGTTGTCGTTCAAAATATTTCCGGCTTCCTCCGCCACCTGCCGCGCTGCACCGTTGCGCGACGGTCTTTGCGTTATGAACGCACGATTCCACAATATTGTTGCGGTCATTGTCAGAATATACATATAAAAAACGATTAGCAGCTTGAACCTCGTGAACGCGTCGCGCTCGCCTACACAAAGTCTGCATTGGCGGCGAGCTTGTAAAGAGGCTTGCTTGCTCATTTGCGAATTGTTTCTTATGTTTATTAATGGCAGCGACGTCACTTAAACGATGGTGAGTAATACATTCTATGACATCATAGATGTTCGTTCAGCTGCGGATGTCGGCGCAGGAAAGTCGGCTTCACAGCCACGAATGGTCAACCAGCTGACGGTGGTCCGCCCATTGGGTCACAGCAGTAAATATCCGTTTTTCTCATCCACATGTAGCATGTGGTCCGGTACCAATAACAGCTCATTCTCAAAATAATGGATAGCTTAGTTTGGACTGCCGGTCAGTCTTCCAAAATGATGCCTGCCTGCGACTAGTGTGGTCATTGTTATTGCACGCCCAGCGGCGCGTAACGAGTTACCTTGGTTTGCATGTGACGACGTCTCACACGTCACAAGATGCAAGACGCGCTGCGAATGGTGACGACGCTGGCAACGAAACAAATCAATTATGTCATATCCGTGCTTGTCTTAGGCTTTAGTTCCCTATCACTGGGATTAACAGCATTGCGAGATGGGTAGGATCTTGTCATTATTATTTTTTGACATCCGCTCCAACTTCAAAAGCATGCGCCCGCCCATGTCAATTTTGAAAGTTTTGAATTCCTACTCCGCAAACTTTTAAATCTTGCACAAGAGTATAGTGACCGAAAAATTAAGCTCTATTTCCGCACAAATCGAGGCCGTTTTCTAAAGAGCACCAGAAACTCCGTGATGTTTGACCACACAGATATTTGTCGTTGATCACAACTGAAACCGGAGTGAAACGCTGTCACGTGACGCCGCTACAGGTTCAACCAAAGGAAGTATCAGAGCTTGAAAGCTTCGATTTCTAACAGTTTTACGACATCACCTCTGCATGAAACCTTGCGGACTCCGATACACGACGACTATTGTGTTTTGCCAACTCTAGCAATGGTACACAAGTACACAAACAACACTCAATCACAACACATCACAGGGAAGGTTTCTGTTGCTTTGCACACCGGAAGAGAAACAAACACCCGACACAGCGCACCAGTAACTACCAGAATTACTCATCGCCATCCACAAGTGTAGGAAAGTGGGAGAAAAGCTGAAGACTTGCGAAAAATATCAGACATTTCAAACGTGCGGCAAGATGAGAAGCTTAAATGAAAATGCACATCGGTGAACAAATGCATACAGATTGTTTCTGATCAAACGCCTGATGGAAGAGGTAACTTTATTTGGAAGAACGCTTACAGTTTTTGGGATGTAATGTGAGTTTCGATGTTACAAGATAGGTTAATGCGCAGTCGTTTCAAACCAGATTGGGTGCGCCTGTCCCTTATCGTCAAGCATACATTTACAACCAACGGGCACGAACCGCAGTGTTTTTATTGCAGTTGAGCCAGGGGTGGATCTAATGGGGGACGATTGGGGCTATCGTCCCTCCTAAAACCTATGAAAGTACTTTTTTTCACCACGATTTTGTACAATTCGGAAAGATACTTGAATGCAAATTGAGACTTGACTGCCAAAAATTACTGAAATCGCCCCCCCTAAACTTACGGATCCGCCCCTGAGGTGAGCAATGAGTGAAAGTTGCGCTGAGCTTGTTCGCTGCACAATGAGGCGATTTCACTTGCCTCTGAATGTCCCTGTTATCAACATACGGGACTTGTTCGGCAAATTTTACGCATACAAAAGTTTAGGAAACACGTTTGGTGCCCCAGGCTGTTTGTTGTGTTTTGGAGGAACATTACACCAACCGTTGGTTTGTTATTAAACACTATTTCCTGTCCAGGAGAAAATCAAAACAAATATTCAGAAGGCGTTGAAGACCTCTAATGCAAGGGCTAATCACGCTTATGTACTCAGCAAGCAGTAGGATTCCGCACTGGTTGAACCCAAATGAACAGGGTGCTAATCATTTTAAACAGCGGATAGATACGAGCTTAAACCTCACCTTGCCTTCAATCCGTCAACATCAAGGGACCTGAAAGGCAAGTGTCTCATTTTGCTTGCATTTCTAATTGCTGTATCAACTCACAAACATTCTTATCACACATAAAGGTACATTTCGCTCAGATAGGTGTTTGATCAGCAAGTTGTATTTAGTGCTGACAAACGCCGTGACCTCGTTCGAAACGCTTAAACTACTGGGGTGCCTATGTTTACATAATTATGACATAATTTGTTTGAGAAATAAACACTTGTACCTGTACTATGATGTGTGCTAAAGCTTGATTGATTGAATTATCAGTGGTTGCAATCACGAAAAAATGCAGAAAAAATGCAATTTTCAACTGATATGGAGAAGCAGGCCTGTAATTACCAGCACGAGTAAGGTCTGTTGACTAACGAGAGTAATGCGCTGAAGAGAACTGAAAATCTGCGAACCAAGCAGCAGATGTTAGAATGAAGAGGTTACAGTGGCGCAGCCAGCCCAAAATTTTTGGGGTCCAAAATGTTTGATTTTACTCGAATAACACTATTTTCTTTGGAAAACGCCTGTCATAGCACAAAATGACAATATGTTCGAAAAATTTTTGGGGGCATGGCCTCTTTAACCCCCCTGGCTGCGCCTATGAGAGGTTACAGGTCACAGGATAATTCGGAAGTTTCCCACACACCAGACACATATTAAAAGGAATACAAAGAAACACTGGAATCAACAAAAAAACATGTGATAAGCGGAAGTTTCATCTTTCCAGGCAGCACGATTCTGGAACGTTTGTGAATTAGTGGTTTGAATTTTTCAGTGTTTCACACGAACGTAGCAGTCTTTTAAGATTTTCATGGCTGTTTATGATTTTTTGCACGGTTTAGTTTGTCAGCGGGGATGGCTGCATACGCCTCAGCGGTACCCGTAACCCGATCTTTATGAGGTCGTTATGGCAATTTAAGAAAGCATTGCTGAATTTGGACTCGGCCCAGCATTGTACATTTCCTGCGAGACGACTTTTAATACAACGTCAAATTCACCTTTATCGGTGCGTTTGAGCGGCGTGCAGCGCTTCCAGTGCAGAACCAAAAAGAATGCAGCACATGNAAGCTATTCAGATATATNCACTACCGCCATACAGAAAATGAAACAGTTTAATAACGCAGTGAACGTCAGAAGTTCAGATGAATCTNATGATGCTCTAATTTGCAGAGCTTTTTGAGTATGACATATAGAGTTGACGAAGGACCAGTTAGCCCGTATGTATACCTGCGTCGTTGCTCGTAAGGAAAGAACTACGTGAAGAAACTGACACACGAAGATAAAAGGATGTTAAATTGGAGCATGCATTTGACACTGGTCAGATGAAAGAGTAAAAACAAAATGTTTCAGGCTATGGCATGCCCACCTCAGTGCGAGTGAACCCGAAATTTTGCCACAGCGAATTGCTGTAAATGCTGGTTTAACTCGGCGAAATGTCGCAGAGTAGCCTTTGGCAAACCCGAACCACAAGACGTGGAACAAAGTAGTTATAGCTGAACGTGTCACACTCGCGAATGAGGCTTTTACAGACTGGTATTGCTGGTACAAGGTGCGTTTCATTGTCACCAATTTTCTCCTTATCTTCTGGTGCTGCCTCTTCTGCGTTCCTCTCCCCACCACGCGCGCCCTGTCGAACTACGTAACAATGCCTTTCTCTAAACCAGTGGTTCCTAACCGGGGTGCCGCGGCACCCTGGGGTGCCATTTACAGTGCCCAGGGGTGCCGCGAGCTAACACGTTTTTTTACCATATCATTAAAAATACATTTTCAAAC
>JGI24021J15306_10008065_pt1 | contig 12910 bp, 5 predicted proteins | sample Ectturendosymbi1_FD_15306 | JGI IMG/M metagenome (IMG submission 15306) | reverse complement strand
AACCCACATAGCATTTTACAAAATCCCAACCCGCTGGTGCACGCCAACATGGATCAACCGGATTTACAAAGCATCTACATTCCGGAAGAAAATCATGATAAACACTCCGATAGTACAAGCTAGATTTTTAAAATGTTATGTACGTTTATAGCGCAACATTCCGCTCAGCTTCAAAGCGCCTAGTTGCTCAGTTTTCAAAACAAGCAAATATTTTCTACCATCGCCACAATGTCATGCTTTTAGTACTCAGAGGCAGAACCATAAGGCAAGAAAACATATCTCGGGGTGTTTTATCGCAGTTGCTCTGCAGCACATATGTATTTGTCATATTTTGCGCGACAAATGACAAGTCAATGATTAAAACGCAATGAAAAAAATCGTTCAAAACCTTTTAATAGGTTTAAAAAAAGACAGAATTTGCGTCATGTTCCAATGCTACAAATATACTTGCTTTCCGATACTACGAATAGCATGATTTAACCAGGGCCGCCGCCAGCGGGGGGCCAGTGGTGCCCGGCCACCCCATTTGAAATCTGTGCCCCCCCATTTCACGTTTGGCCCCATGGTTGCTGCATACATCTAATACAGTATTTTTAAAATGTGGTCCCCCCTACTGGTTTTTGGCCTCTCTTTCTGGTTTTCCCCCCCCTGCTGCTGTATCCTGGCGACGGGCCTGGATTTAACCTCCATAAAGTTTGAGATTCGCGATATTAACTAGTTTAGGTAGGTATGACTCCCCAACATCTACCAACATGGTGATTTCAGGTTATTGCGACTAAAGGCAATGTCAGATACGGTGCTTGAGAAATTTTTGGATACCATAACATCCAACGCCTTTCTTGATAAACAGAAGTCGCTGTTAAAGGCGGTCCCAGCTCCTTCAACCTTGCAAAGCAATGTCGAAAACTGTGTTTTCGGCTGTGTTTTCATGAATCACACGTTGTTGCAACATTATATGTTCTTATATTTGCATGCCATTAGGTGACAGAGTCAAGTTTTCCTGCTTCGAGATTAACGATCGCCACAGTGCGTTTGACGCGAAATTGGTTGGGACGGTGCAGTGTGGCGCAAACGCTGATTTCGCTGAAGGCGCCAACGTAAAATTTATCGAAACGTGATGCTTGGCAGTTGGAAAACAATACTGCTGAGGTGGTAGTCAAGAATGCAATTCTGGTTGAGCTGCGCTGTTCACAGGTTCCAGACAGAACAAACAAACTTTTGAACAAATATATGTCTAACTAAGCCCACGGTTCCTGAAACAATCTTCGAAATTTTGCAAATACTGTGACACTTCAAGGAAACGAACGGGTGAGGAAGAAAATTGTAATCACAAAAATTGACACCTCTAGTGCTATTGCCATGCACAACTTCATAGTTTCAGAAATTACATAACCCATTTAGACGGAAGAGTAACATCCTAAGAATGCTCAAACATTTAGTTTATATCCCTGATTCAGAACGTTTTTACGCTCCCGACGTCTCTCACATGTTTTACAATTTCACTCAAATTTTAAAAATAACTTATTTGCAGGTGATGTTAACCCTTTCTTTGTCACTGGTAGTAAAGTTTTCTAAAGGATTTTCGTATGACGCATTGCTTACGGCTTTCCGAAGCCGTGACAGGAAAGAAAAGGACAGAAAAAGTTTGTTTACTTTTTTATCACTTTCTTTTAAGTTGGATTCGTGCGATACAGTAATGGTTATAACTTCTCTTTTCTCGTATGTTAAAAAGCTGCTCAATGTGCGTTAACCCATGAACCATCGGTGGATCCAGACCAAATATGGCGTTCATGGCTGCAAGAGGGATGAGCTTTCAAGTATCCCGCTCGTAATACGTTGAAACTCGATATTATGTTAGTTGTCACTTCTAAAACATTTCTCAACTTATTTTCCAGAGGTGAAGGCTTTGCGACGTTTTTTCGACGGTTTAAATTAGTGTTTGTTGCGCTGCGATAGGTACTCAGTTGAATTCTTACGATGCTTTTCAGTTAAACAGTGATGATGTACCAAGCATCGCAAAGAACGTGTACGGTTTACATTACTTACACAAAACGTTTGCTCCAACGATGACGCTGAGAAGACATATTTTTGGAAAACTTTATAAGGGTATTAAAAGCGTTACCTCGACTACATCCCTGCGCTGCAGCAAATGATGTAAAAAGTTTATAGTTTGTCATGTCGCTGCTTCAGAACGTCGCAATATTTCCCGTTGCGTAAGTAAGCTAGATTTGTAAGTAGTCTAATGGTTTGATCTGGCGAAATATGCCGGGAAAAAGCTCAGAAATGTTTCCAAGTGTGAGTTACCACATAAAATTTCTTATCAGAACGACCACACACTTTATGAGTGCTGGAAAAAGTCGCAGAAACTAGACCAGCTATATCCAAACAGAATGCCTTACTGAGCCAAAAATTATGTCACTGTCTTGACCAGGGCGCACACTGAATGACATATTATTGAGGGCCCCACACTGAATGACTTACTTTGATGTTGTCAAACTAAATTCAGCTCAAGCTAATATACTGAAAGTGTTCGAATCCTAACTGAAATGATAACACGTGATAAAATCGCATTGAGGAACACCTGCATCAAAAATGTCAAATTCAAGATTATCAAAACAGGGACAGGTTGTCAGTTGTAGGATACTTTGACCACAGCCAAAACCTAAACTGGGCCGCATAAAACCCTCGACTGGGCTGCATGCGGCCCGCGGGTTGGACATGCTGAACTAGACAATAGAAATGAACAGCATTTATGCATCAAGTAAACCTGCAGTAGTGTAGATGTCAAACACGTTGCATCACTGACACAGCTTTTACAAGTGTTGATAAAACGCCACCCTTTGTTTGTTCCTTTAAACGTGCAAGTGCACCGAATCAGGTTTGGAAAAAACTAAAGGACAGCATCAGAAACCCAGCTGTTTATTTCTTTCGGGTTCAATTCATTTGAACAACAGCCTTGTTCCTAGTTCAACAACAACATCACTGATACGCCCACCTTTCCGCAACAGAAGCCATAAAGAGAGGCGTTCTGCCACACGGACATGACTTCATGGTTTCACTGTCTGCGTTACTCGGTTGAGCGTCTGCCGAAGAAGCAAACGTTAACACACACAGCAGCAGCATGATCATGTAGGTCACACTTTTGGCAGAATTAATGGAGCGATACAGTACAAGGCAAGTGTGGGATACTTGTTTCTGGAAACTTCATTTATAGTTTCAAAAACCTTTTTGAATCCGCAAGCAGCCCAAAACGTGCAAAAACCAAAAGTAAAATTGCACAGTTTAGTTTTCAAGAAACATATGAATAACATTATGGGTTTTTGCCGATGCAGTGTAAGCCAATCAACAATGGACACAGTAAAGCGGTCTGTTTCACACCAGTCGAGATGTGCAGTTAACATAAAGCCGCGCGCTCGCCACTTCCGACAAAAATGAGACGAAATTTCCAGTACATCCGCGTTTCTATTACCGAGCCAGACGCTGCGCCTTGACCTGCTCATCTAACAAAGGCTCGCTTGTCCCGGCATGAATCGCTGCATTGTTCGCAACTTTTATCTGATGGGTGCGCAGTACGTTACACTTGAGTGAACGCTGACCAACTGCTATGCGTATATATTTGTAACGTATGCGTCACAAGCAAAAAGGTCAACATTGGCAAACACCACATATAGACTGAAATTTCTAGCGAAGAAGTTGCCATCGCGCAAACCATGAAACAACTTGCCTGTGAGGGGTGAATGGCAGTGAGAGCGAGCGAATCAATTAGAGACTGACGTCAAAACATGAACAAAAAATATTTCTCAATGGTAACCCAAATAGTCTGAAACCACATGTTTTGCTTCTCTTGTGCCAAACCTAATTAGATACAACCCATACTGCAATTCTATGACCCTGGAGCAAGGAAGAAGAGAAATCTTTTCTCAGTCGCGCGAAAAACCGTCAGACATCTATTTCACTGGCTTTTATATCAATCAAGTGCTCTTTCCAAGGTTTTTCACATATTAATTTTCACGTTTATAGCAAGAAAAATGTTTCTAGCGCCTTTCGTTAATTTCCCGATCTCGTAAAAGCGTATTAAAAGTCAGCATGGCACGTTTTAACAAGTGTGATGGTTTAAGCGTGCAAAACAAGGTGACAAAACGCACATTTTTGTGCAACGTGCGCTCTGCATTTTAGAGTTCAAGGCATAGAACTTGAGACCTGCAGTTTTCTAATGTGAGCAAGCAAAACCCTGAAATAAATTATATCGAAAAAATGAACTGCAAAAACCATTGTATCTCGAGAATACAACAGAAAACAATGTGTAGTGATGCCATGAACTGCTGAACTGTTGCTTGTAATGAAGCAAGATTTCACGAGCGAAAGCGTACCAAGAATTTGTGGTGGAGGCGGTAGAATCAAAGTTTATACAAACAGTATTTATCGTTGGCAAAGTACACGTTGCAACCAAAAATAGCAGGGTCAAAAGACTTCGGTATTCCAGTCATTTCGATTTTTTGTATCGAATATACCTTTCAAGAACGTCACGTTTCAGAAAATCAAAGCTTACGCTTTCGAAGCATAAGATTCAGACATCTTAAAAAATTTTCGCCAAGCGTTCTCAAGTTCTAAAATCTTGCTTCACCCAATAAATAACCCTGTTCAAAAATCTGCCTGGATTTTCACAATCTTTAAGTGGAGTTTACTTCGTCTTGCCATAACTAATTTGAAACAGCTAAACGAAATAATATTTGGACCAAAATTTTCGCGAGTAAAAACTAAACCTGGAACTCAATATTTCGCGACAATGAAAACCAGCTGCATTTCACGCATGTGGATTCGCTGCAATCCATTCTGTGGTTGGTTACCTGTGCTCAATCAGCAACACTCCTGGATATCAGGTTGCAGCTAGCCCCTCGTCATTACACCAAAACTTTAACGTTTGCTTTAGAACTTCATGTGCCTACTTACAACATGAAATTTTAAAAGTCTGCTCAAAGGGTTATTGACTGCTTGCGACTGCGTCAGAAAAATACCATCGCTCAGTGGATGACAATGTAGCGGAAAAAAATCCCCAAAACGTACTTAGACAACGTCAACCTAAATGACTCAAACTTTTTCTGGACGATTTAATATTGATTTCGCTTGTTTTTAAGTGCGAGGCGACACTAAGAAAATAAGCAGGACAAAAGCGTCTTGAAAAGTTATCGGTACCCACAAGCAGGAGGCAATAAGTCTCTTAAAAACTATGCTCTATAAGTTAACCACGAACACATTTCACCTGCCCACGACATATTCAGAAATGTTACCTACGAACATAATAAGGTGAAAAAGGTGTATATTCCACAACGACATATATATATTCACCTCTATACAACAAACATAGCCTACGACTGTTTCCTGCAGACTACTTTAAATCACCCAAGGTTTCTCCATGCAATATCAAGTTTGCCCTTAATGGTAGCATCAAATACAATTGTGTGGTAAGGCAGAAAGCATGTGTTTACCGACTGGTAATCGTTCGCTTCGTCGCAACAGCGTAAGCGAAGTTCTGACCTACAAGCTCTCTCAGCCAGCGCAGCCGAAACCCGGCAACATGCAAAGCTTTCTTTTATTTCTTCGTACACCAAAGTTCCGGTGATAGTTTTACTGATGATTGACGCTATTCAGCTTGGCCACCGCACGTATCACACAGAAATATCTCTGTGCATTTTTTGGAGAAGGAAATATTTTAAATATTGTTTATAATTTCGCCTTTGTTTCATCAGCAGCTTTTACAGGTTTTACATCCAAACGTTATTATTCTCAACTGACTGCATCCAAAAATCAGCAGCTGCACCCAGTTTTATTTTTGCTTACTGAGGTGACATAGAGCGTTGTTTTATCGAACATATACCACTGGTTAGGTCTCGCGATGATACACACCACCTAGGAACGTTGCGGCAAATAACGCGACTACAAATATAGCAAGAGTGAACGAATCCGTTATGCCCTGAACCACTTGCCATTTCCTCTCACTAAAATCTATGCAGAGTCACGTTCAAGGAAAGTTCAGGGACGTCCACCCATTCGGCATAGTATCAAGAAAAGCTGACACTTAAAATATGTTTACTTTGAGCATAACACTGCCGTGAGAGTGGAATAAAGATGAAGAATGCTTGTGGCCTAAAAAGGTGTACTAATGGCCACGAAAAAGTACCTCAAGATTTACCACAATTGTACGACAATACCACAGTATAATTCGACCATTATTATCTTTGATACTGAATGCACGTCGAGATCGATCACTGGGAGTGGAGATAAATCGTACTTATCTCCGATGTCAGCGCACAAAATTCTTACAGCGCCTGTAACAAACGATAAAGCACATACTAGCACTGATGTTTGATTCTTCTTGATGCTGTGGTTGCCGAGCGTCAAGTTGAACCGGTGCGTGCGTGAAAGTTGCCCGCGTTGATTCCACTCCTCCAGCGGTGACGCGTGAGTTTTGCACATTGTTTTCGCTCGCTTTGTAACCTCCCACGCTTTCGTTCGATGGCAAACTGCACAAAATGCAAGCACGCAAAACAAACTAGATTAGGCCAGCGTCACGAAACTTTGATCCAATTTAGATAATCTCACTAAATCAGCGATGTTTATTATTAAATTTTGTGTTGCAAAAACAGAACTGAAGTCAGCTCAACTGCAGTGCCATCAAAATTCGAGCAGAGAAAGCTAGAGGATGTAAACACAAGAATGATTACACACAATATGCGCGTATTTTTTACTTACTGTTGCCCGTTTAGAAAGAGTGGTGTTTGAGGTCCGATTGAAGGTGGTTGCTGGCCATGGCCGTTCGAATACCCACTTGACTGTTGAAGATGCTGGTTATCTATGGGACCGTGCGCCTTACTGGATCCAGCTGGATTCGAAAAGCTGTTGGACTGTAATGGGTACTGGTAATTGTAGCCTTGTTGTACCTGTGAGTTTTCATAAGGTTGTTGCAGCGTCTGATGATAATTGTAATACGAATTTCCGTAAACAAAGTTTTTGTTGATACCGGTAGGCCAAAAAGGTTGACCATGTTGCAGATCACTGTGAGATGGAATTCCACTTTCTACCTTTGGCAGGTTTCCAGAAGGCTCAGCGGAATAGCTGCCCGGCGATGTTGACTTTCTTAACGAGTCGACTGCTGGGTCTTCTGGAGCCACTGCCGCTTTAGCCAGGCCATCAGAAGCTTCCTGACCACCCGCTGAGGTCAAGGAATTTGAGGCAAGGCCTAATGTCTGAATGGAACCGAGGGGCTGACCAGCATCCCTGCCCGAGTTTTCTTTTGATCGAACTGCAGCACCGGCAGAACGTTCGGCTTGTTTTTCCGGCACAACGTTTTGACCGTAACTAGGTACATAGCGGATGGCACCTTGAGACTGATCGTCCCCTGCAAGGCCCATGTTTTGAGCACTTTGTATGGACTGACCACGGTAATTTAACCCATAGCCTGGCGGCTGATAATTAGAAAAGATGTTGCCGTAACTACCAAGATCTCCATGGTCTGCAGGTTGCACGTCATCCGATATTTGAGATTCATCATTTCCTTCAACTGCGGCAGCAGAACTTGTTCCTTGAATCTTTGCATTTTGTTTTTTCGTGCCTAAAGCAACGGCCAGGTTGTTTGCAACACCATGGCTCTGAGAAGAGTCTTGACCTATGTTGCTTTCTTCGTCGCTACCAGTCCCAACTCCGGCGTCGTCTCTAGAACTGTCCTTTGGTTGGTTCCCATTGCCAAGACCGCCATAAAAATTAGGAAATCGAGAACCGTAATAACCGCCTGTCTGTCCTTGGTAAGTTCCTTGCGAACCAGAAAATGGCACAGAACCAGCTGCAGCTTGTTCGGAATTTCTGCCTCCACTCACCGCGTCACCGGAATCGGGAACGGCAGGCTGTTCTTGCGACCCATAACCTGGATACCCGTAGGGATATGGCAAGTACTGTTGTGGTTGATACTGATACCCGCCATAGCCTCCGTAACCGTAGCCATTAAAGCCATTGACTCCTCCAGACTGATCACCAGGCCTCAAATAACCAGGTTGATTTCTGAAGGAATTGTATCCGTTTTTCAGTTGGTTTTCCGCATCCACTGAAGCACCGTTAGAGCTGGCGCTAGATGCTGCATCTGGATTGACTAACGGGGGCACGACAGTGTCTTCTCTGTCTTTGCTCGTCTTGGTGGATCCGTCCGAAAGTGCTGGCTGGTAAGAGTTGCTCTGGCTTGTAAATTTATTCCAATCAGATTGCAAGTATCTCGTGTCGTATCCCACCTCCGGCCTGTCGTCACTGCCGAGATTCATGGATTTTCCGTACTGACCAAAGTTTGGCGTCTGTTCGTCAGTTTGTCCTTCAGACTGGATGGGGTCGCGTAGGACTCGTTGGGTGGCTTCTAGCGCCTGGGAGGTCTGAGGAGGATCTATAACAACACAGCTATGTTTACAAAATGTGATCAAACGGTGTGCACAAGAGCCCGTCGCACCCAGAGACTACATAATTTTTGAGCACTACACCATCGTAACAATCTCCTGAAAATTCAGTTTTACATATCTCTTGTCGCTGCGTTAACCTATGCTTGCCATTTTAATTTTCACTTGCAACTTTGCAGTAATGAACCCAGTGGTGTTGGTTTTGTTGAAAGCACTTACTTTGATTGGAATTTTCCATGCAAGCCTGGTCCAAACTGCAATACGGCGTGCCTCCTTCTGGAGGGCAGTAGCACGTTGAACAAGGTTGTTTTTCGAAACTGCAACACGACAAAGATGTAGCTTATTGAATTGGAATCACTACTAGCAAGAACCTTAATCTTGCAATTGCTGAATAATACTGCAACTCTGCCACACCGCAGAAACGGTAATTAGCTAATCATTTCCATGTCACATCATGAAATAGCAAGTGTAAAAATCTGCAAACCTTGATCCAGCCAAATGTTTCGTCCCATCCTCAGCGACGCAACCGATAGCGGTGCATTCCTCGCATCCATCCTGCCGAATATAACTGTCTATGCAAGTTCGAGGAGAATCAGGGCATATGAATTTCGGTTGGTTGGGAGGCAGGAAAGCAGTATTGCCGCCAAAAGTGTCTTGATAGCTGTGAAAAATCACACGGCATTTAATCCAAAAATTTGAGTTCTTACGTTGAAATAAACTCATAGCAAATCATTCCTAGGAAATTAAGAATCATTAGAAGGCGTTTCATCTTTTACATAGACTGCCTACTTTTTTACTGCTATGTTGTTGAAATTGTGTCACTGCCTTCACACATGTCTGCGGTAAAATCAGTCCTTCCAATCAAAAGGAAGGCGACGGAATACCACATGAAACAAATTTAATCATCCACCTGCACGTTCAGTAAGTTTCCTCAACTGGCAATACAAGAAAACATACCTAGTAACTCAAAAAAAAACTTAAATTGAGAGAATATGAAATTTATATTATGTATTCCTTGCCTATGCCTTCTTATGACTTGATGTTTTAGCTCTTTCATTCGCAATGAATGGCAAATCACAATTGAAATACATCGCTGAAAGCAGTAAATATCTGCTTCTGGACTTTGGCTTGGACTTTCGAATTCGAGGTAAACAAAACCGAGACCTCACGAGTTCGTGGCAACAGATAACAACATTTTTGACATTCAACAAGCAAACCCCATCAAATTTTAATCCCGTTTTCAATCGGTCAGAGCCCAGTGGAAATCGAACAAAACTTAACCGGATCCAGTTCAACCCCGATTCATTTACAGTCTCAAAACTTTGCTACCATAACTCTATCGTGGGGTGTTGGAATTTATGTACGTTTGCAATCAGGCAATAAACCAGACGTACTTGCTAGACCAGGTACAGAAACCAACGCACCAGGATTGCGGCTCTGTTAAGGAGAATATAGGCTGTTTGTTTGGCACCACTATGCACATTACTTTGTAATGCAACAACACACAAAAAAAGATGTTCAGCTGAGATATTACTTGATGGTTGCCAAGGGTGTGGCCAAGTTTTGGTTGACGGAGGCCTAAAAGGAAAATGGGGCGACGTTTAGCGAGTCTTAAAAACGTCACAACTACATCACAATGGATAGAACCTAATAAAAACGGGAAGCAGTATACCGGCCTCCCCACTCACGACGGGCCTGACATCTGTGGGATGTACGGTTTCTGCTTCTTACAGTAATGTAAGCCAAGTCAACGATGGAAGCAAATTATACCAAACAAGCTGCGATATTGCAATAACCTTCAACCTAACGTAAAACCTTGTCGTCTGCGTGCAAAGTGAGTCCAGAATCAATCACAAAAGGCTCAATTTTGGTGGCTGCGTGAGTTCAAGACGTGATTTTCGCGATAAACACATAACGTTTAGGTTTTATAACCAGACATTGAGAATTCGCAGGCTTTCGTTGACACGACTGAAACGAAAAACTGTACGCCGCCAAGCACGAACCGCCTTTCATGCGGAGCGTTTCACTTGTATGCTACGTAAAACAGAGCATATCAAAATGGCCATCTTATCAAGAGCCATGATCTACATTCAGGTCATTGTCAGACAAGCCACATGGTCAAAAGATCAATTAACGAAAGCATCTGTCACAACACTGCGCGCCATTCACATTTCAAATTGCTTTCCATCTTTCGAAGAAAAGTGTTTTGTCAACACTTTGTGACGTCATCTGATATATTTGGCGCAAATTTCCCACTACAATATAGGAACATACCTGCATGTAATTACGCCACCACCCACAGGACAGCTGCAAGTCGTACTTCCACTGTCTACAGAGTACGACTGGCCTTCCGGCACTCGGCCTTTCCTGCGTGCAAAACGCGCAATATAGTTTCAAGCAAAATGGAATTAAAAACATATTAACAACATATAAGCTCGAATCAACCACTGAATGCAAGCCATTCGACACTGATTCACTGATGCGAATATCTCGAAAAAAATGAGGTAGACTTTTTAGCGCACAACCACTCCCAAAGGCAGTTTAAAACTTCAAGAGCTTGGAAGAACAAGCGTGCATGTATGGAGCAACGTCGAATCTGTAGAATTGAATTAGCCCGTGTTCATAGCGAATTGTATAGCATTTGGTACCTTTTGCGTATCTCTTGTTAGATCTTCACGCATGTTTACCAATTTACTGATATCTGGTTAACTGTTATAGGCATCACGCAGTGTTAAAAATATTATCTGGTGTTTGCAGATATTGTAATCTAGAAAAGCTGAATTTTGTTTGAATACCGGCCAAATTTTCCACATTGATTTAAGTTAAATTTGCATATTACAGTAGTTTGCTTCGTCAACTTTATTCAGATTGAAACGAAGGCAAACGACGAAGTTCGATGCGCGAGTTCACTTACATTTTCACATGCATCGCACTACGAAGCATTAAAAAAACATTCAAAGTCTGAGCTATGTGTTTCCAATAACGACGTGCAGGTTCATTTTATATTCAGAATTTCAGCGCGGAAAATCTATCTGCACTTAATAAACTCAGTGGCAGAGCATTGCACATATCTGATAACTGCGGCACATATAACAGCAAGATTGTTCTTCTGTTAGTTACTTTAACAGATTTTATACGAGACTTACGATTGCCGGGAGCAAGCCACAGAAAAAGATACAGGTGAAAGTGGCACATCGTAGACATGCAAGGTGGTCTGGATGCTCGTAATTTGGTTTGGCGCTTTCACGCTCAAACGACTGACGCTAGCAGAAGGGTTGGGCTAGAGCGGGATCAATCGGCGCGAGTGTACTCTCGCGACGTTCGCACCACCCGAGATGCCTCGCAAAAGGGAAAGCTGCGTTCTCTTGAGGCGGTGAAGACGTCGCATTTGACCGGAACCCAGCGCAGCGCGAAGGGCAATCCTTGTGTACATAAAAGGGGTTCCCGTTGCGGACCAAACACAGTGACCTAACGGTGAAAACTACGAGTATTTGTTTACTGCTGCTACTGTTCTTTCTTGCCTGTCACGACCGTCGTTCGATATAAAAACGTCATTAAAATTGCGCACGCCAAGTGCAACTGTGCCGTTAGCAAACAATCTTGTGTCCAATGCCAACCGCATGAAGACAAAAGCTCCATAACTATCGACATCACCGGCGTCAAAGTTGGTTCTGCTGTTTTTACCTGCTGCCATATAGTGACCAATTCATTGAACAGATGCACAGGCAAAACACGTTCGGTAACTACAACAGACTTCATAGAATGAAACCGGATAACCAGCCATTCCACCATGTGAAATGTAACTTACTCACGGCTGGAGATTATTTGCAATGCACAGATGTTCCAAAACTAATGTCACAAGGTTTGCTACGGTGAACATGAAGAAGTGAGGCGTTTTCTCGCAAGCATCATCTCTCGAAAGTAACCAAACAACTGATTTATACTTGTCTCCGAAGACTCGTTTGCTTGATGTGCTTCAGCGTTCCCAAGTCAAGGAATATATTTTGCAGCACTAGCTTCTCTTAATTTTCACGTCGATGGTTTCCATTTCTCAAAAACGCGATAGTGCCGACGCGACCATTAACCGCAATTAGCAAAATATTTTTCACTCGTTCGCACTACCATTGCAAAAGTGTTGTTTTTTTGGTTAAATCTCATGCATCCCTCAAATGTATTTCAAATTGCAGCCGGTAACTTCCTTGAAATAGTATACAACGGGGCAATGTCAATGATACCACGTCAGTGATCCCTCTGACGACAGGCTACTTACTCATATCCGTTTTGCATGCAGTCGTAGAGCTGATAACCTTCGCATTGACAGCCGCGTTGCACACATTTCGAGCAGCAATCCGACTCTTCCTGTGTCACGTTGATGCAGTTCGTAGGTTCTACGCATTTCGTTTTGTCACATGGCACATTCGGGTCGTTAGCGGTCGAATCATCACTTTCCAGCACCGGGTGCACGAGGGCCGAATGGG
>JGI24021J15306_10008063_pt1 | contig 12914 bp, 9 predicted proteins | sample Ectturendosymbi1_FD_15306 | JGI IMG/M metagenome (IMG submission 15306) | reverse complement strand
ATGGATAGTTTCATGATAGCTTCTCTTTTTCTTGAGAAGCTTTACATTCCGCAGTATTGTTCTTGACTAGCCGCAGTGTAATCCTCGACTATCACGCTAAGTTTGTTGCTATTTTGGGTGTGATAAAACCGTGTATCTGCAGCTATACCCGTACACCACGTTTAGTATACCCTGCACTTGCGCATATCTTGACTCACTAGGCAAATTTGGCTTTCGGGCCTGAATAGGGTTCAAAAATAAATGTCGGGCTTGGACCGCGTTCGGGCTTGTGATTTCGGGCTCGGGCCGCCTTCGGGCTTCAAATAGAGACCCTTTACAACTCTAGTCCAACAATATCTCAAGCAGATCAGCAGCTCTCTAAGAAATGCCAACGAAGTTAACCTAAAGCATAATCAGCAATTGTCATCGATTGTTTTCTCATTATTCCAGCCAAAAAATCAAGCTTGTGAAAATCGCCATTGTTAGTGTCAACCTATCAACCTGCTGTAAATTTCAAGGAAATATTTTCGCATTTGCTAATCATTTCACTGACATTCACCAAAACCTTGACGTCCGACGAAAATGTTTGACGAAAGACACCCGTGTATCAAAACAAACAAGATGGTAGTAATTGGAGAGGATTTATTTGACTGTTTTTAATGAGGAGTGAGGGGAAGACTTGGAGTAAACCTGTGGTGGTTGTTTCTCCCAGCCACGTACGTAACTCCTCCTCGCCTTAACTTCCAACTTGCTCATTGGAAATGTAATGGTTTTGATTTAAATAATTTAATTTTTTATATCTTTTCACACCTATAACCGAGCAAACATTTGCATTGACGTCATGTACGCCCGGATTGTTGGACATTTCGTAAAGTTCATCACACAGGCACTGGCACCCCAGAATCGAACATTTTGTATGGCGCACTTATTTCGCCGAAAACAGGATACTGAGCGCGTAAATCATTGTGATTGCTTTTGGTTCTTATACTTTCAAGGTGTGGCATCATTGGTCTTCGTTCAAACTGACCGATTGCATTTCAAACCGGATATTTATGCGGAGCGCGCTCAAGTGAAAACACTTCACGGATGACTTCCTGCCTATCAACGTTATCACCGCTAACTTCGTTTACTATATTTCATGGAAAATTTGCTGATTTGTGTCTAAGCATTCACATTTAACAAAAACAAAAATTACCCGTCATGGTGGCAAAATGAAATTTTCAACAATGTTTAACTTCATTTCGCTTTCAAAAATGATTTTCTAGTCTGACCTTGCGATCTAAAGCAGAGTGATTGAAATTACACCATATCTGAAAATTAAAACATTGCAAACAAACATTAAAGTTACATGTGAATTGCCAGCACCATGCACACGTGTTGTTTAAAATTTAAACTTGTATCGTCAAATGAATCGAAGATGCAGTTTAAAACTTTTGATACCAGAGGATTTTTTGTTCGTACACTTTGAAAAAGTTAACTGTGACAAGAACTTACCTTTCTTGAAGTGTGCCATATCTATCGACTTTAACATCAGTAAACACAATTTGTTTATCACTAGCAAACATTGTCAAACTCAAAAGCTAAATAATAACGAGCAGGTGTCATGGATACTTCAATAATTTCGATATTCTATGCTTATAAATTATTTAAACTTACATTGTCCAGTTTTTTAAAGATGACGCTGTAACAAATCTCGGTGACACCCTTTGAAACAATCAGTGTCATACACAGGACCTTAACACAACATCTATGTTGGTAATGCCACCCCGTTACTCACAAATGCTGAATATTTTACCCCCTTGTAAGTTTTGGTTTTCCAAATACTTTTTCAGTCTGTTCGACTGCAAAAGAATAGTTTAACGTTATTAAACGTTTGCATGTTGGTGCGTAATGGTTTTAAAGAGTTGAAAATGAACACGAGTCAGGCTGATGTTCAGTGTTTCAAACCTGCGCTACCAAAGTCTGTTGTTGAATCCGCTACAAAAAACTTTTGCAGGTTTATCTCGAGACATGTCACTTTCACTAATTCAAACATATTTTCGATGTTTTGTGCAAAACATAATTTTTTTCTGTCAAACGTACCAATGCGTTCACTGAAATAAAACTTACAATAAAGCCACCGAATCCCGTCCAAACACTGTGTATTTTTACACCACTGTTCAATGTACCCAACACCTTGCACAGCCATATTCAGTTCGAAAAAAATACACTGAGGGTTCATTTCGTAGTTTGTTGTTCAGTGGTCTCAGAATGCCTTTTCTTCTGATGGAAGTCTTAAACCTCGCACGACCTAACCTTGGAACAAAGTAAAGAGCGGATGTTTTCTCAATAAAGAGCTGGAAGTCTTAACAGTTGGGAGTTCTTATGCGTTGCCAGTTTTTGATACACGGACGTACTTCAAAATTTCGTAGAAGTGATTTGCGTCATGACGCCGGGTGTAGAACGTTGCGGGTTAAATCGGTGCACGACTTGATTGTTTTACTAAAAACGCTTTTCGAGTTTCCGAGCTTCGATGGGTTGTTTCATTGACGGCGACAGTTGTACGTGAGTGCTGAATCGTTGAAACACGCAAATTTCCCACTTTGGTGTGTTTCTATACGTAAAGAGTTGTGTTCCCAACTGCGGGCAGGCAACGGGGGTCATCTTGAGAACTGGATTGGTGGCTTTGGTCGATCCCATGCTTCCCCTCACGATTCTCGGATGTTAAAAAACCTTAGAAGCGCTGCGGTGTTATGATAGAAGTTGTGAGGGCCACTGCTTGCCAAGGGATTGTGCATCATGGACTAGGTGGTTGCGGAGATGGTGACTGATGCTGATCTCCACCTAACACGCAATCCTGAAGGCAGAACTTATTCTGTGTAAGTTGGCTGGAGCTATATGCTTGCAAGCACTCGTAGGCAGTGTTCAGGGGTGATTTTAGACAACCCAGAAATGATAGTCATCGTGTTGTTTAGCATCGTCGAGCTTCTTAGTGTCATTCCAATCGCGAGTGAAACAAACTTTGTTGTTACGGATGATTATTTCTGCTTCTTTAGAAACATCATATTACTTTGTTATGTTACGAAGCGTTTTGCCAAATTTCCTATGTTTTTCCTTTAAAATAACACGCCTCATCCGAGCCAATGCAATTTGTGAAACCTGTCAAAACAAACTGACATCCTGTGCACAGACTCCCATCCACATTTTCGACGCACATCTCCGTAAATGTTTCTCCAACTCATGAGATAACAAAGTTGCGTTATACAATTGCCATTTTCATACTTTCCGAGTAGGAGTGAAGGCGAACCTTTCTAGATTTGCTTTAGTTCCTTTGATCTGCATTTATCAGGTGTTTTGCAACCCTCAGTTCCGCATTGACAGTGCAGCATTTGCAAACCATCATTTTTGCATACCAAGTCGTTCTGCAGTTTTATTGACTATACACTTTCAAAAACTAATGAAAACTGACAAAGTTGCAACCTTGTTATAGGTTACGCTAAACGCACGTAAATCTTAAACCGTTTTCCTTTTCGTGGGTAGCACTTTTTGTGTGTGAATCGGTTAAATTGTACGGCTCAGTTCTTTTTCCAGCAAATAATTTTATTTTCATATAAAAACACACGCTTTCATATCAACCACAATAGTAAATTGTGCTTGACTATTTAGCGTTAGACAACTTTCGCCTATGTAGAAAAAGCTTAATAGTTTTCAAAACAGGCAATATTTGTTTCTTTTTGTTAAACCTTTCACGAAAAAAGCACTTGGCATTCCTGCACTATCCAAAGAGTAGACCAAAATAACACTGCTGCAAGTGAAATGGAGTCAGCCATTTTTAAGCGTTTTTTGCATAGGTTGTTGCCACCGTGCTTTTAATTCCTTTTCAAATTTGATAGTTCTGCCGCACATCAATGACGTTTTCAATGGAGAGAGCAATTCATGATGGTTGCACTGGTTAAAAAACAGGATGTCATATGCGAAGAAGTTCCACTTTCAAGCCAGTGTGAGCTACGCATAAACATCCGTTGTGTTTAAATATGCCCATATATATCAACAAAGACAAAAGATTTTGCAGCTTAAAAAATAAAAACTGAAAGCAAAAGATATGATTTTCAGGGAACTCAGTACATCTTTCGAAATTCCCAATTTTGTTCTGTCTGGGTTGTTTGACAAACAAAGATATTTCCAAAAATCCTCACGAATATGACGTCACTTGCCAACGCTTTCTCAACAAAAAAATCAAGCAAAACAAAATAAAAAGACATTTAGTTGTGAAAAATGTTTGAGGAAGCTTAAAATTGAATGTATGATTTTCATGTATTTTCAGATGATTTACATATAAAAATATTTAAAAATTTACGATAAACGTGAAATATACAAAGCATAATCATTTCCAGGAATTTCTGAAAATTTGAACTATGGTACAAGGCGTTCAATGTCAAGAGGGTCAAGATGTGAATGTTTTGTTTAGCAAATGTGAATTGCTTCAGATGCTGATCGGAACAAAAAAAAGTTTCAGTCATGATACAAACATGATTAATGCGCTGGAGGTTTTATTTTCACAAAAACTAATGATAGCATGTAATCAAAACAAACAAGAACGTGGCACACAAAAAAGTGCAAACATATTTCACAATTTAGGTAAAATATACCGCAAAAGAAACCCACGAAAACTATCGTTGATAAAAAGTGCAATTCTTTATAATGCGGCTTTGGTGAGAAAACCTGAAAACGTGTTGGAAATAGAAAAAGATATTGAAGAATTGATTTCACATGTTCTTCTACTTGCTGGTGCAAAAAATGACAAAGCAAATATCACCGAAATGACAAGTGTTTTGAAAAACATGATATATGAGCGCAGAGAAAAGTTGAAAAAACTATTAAATGAAGATTTGTTGCTTGATTTCGGAACTGAAAGAAAGCAAGATATAATTTCCAGAGTGGAAAAATTTCAGCACGAAATTTACAACTGGTATTCAAATACCATGAAAATCACTATGGAGTATTGCATTTCTGTTATCGGAGAACCTCCTCGCCGATATGCACTTGTTGGAATGGGATCATTAGCCAGGAAAGAAATTACTCCTTATTCCGATTTTGAGCATGTCATTGTTTTAGAAGAAGGCGTCCAAAGTTGGAGAAACTATAAACATGTTGTTGAATATTTCCGTTGGTTGTCGGTGATTTTTCACATTACTGTAGTAAATCTGGGAGAAACAATTGTTCCAAGTGCAGCACTTCCTTATATCAATAATTCATGGATCACAAAATGGAATTGGTTGTATGATGCGTATACAAAGAAAGGTATTTCTTTTGATGGAATGTTTCCGAGTGCATGCAAGTTTCCTCTCGGAAGGCCTGGAAAGCCAGGGTGGTCGAGTTCAGCTGAACTTATTAAGCCTATCAGTGAAATGTTGAAGTATATTTCGAATAAAACAGAGCTTAAAAATGATTACCATCTACCAGATCTTTTGACATCAACTTGCTTTGTTTGCGGAAACGAGTCGATTCACAAGATTTTCACTCATCAGACCAAAAAAATGGGTTTAAACAAAGAGTTTATTGTAAACCAATTACTCGACGACTTAAAGAACTTCAATCCAATTGACAATTTAAGTGAAATTCCTGCAGTAAGAAAATGGAACATAAAACGAGTTGTTTATCGTTCCACAACTTTGTTTGTTGAAGCACTGACTAAATCATTTTACTCATCAATATCGGACAGTTTTGCTTTCCAAAATATTCGCAATCTGGCACGTGATGAAATAATTGACGATCTTTTCGCTCAAGAAATTTTGTTTGCTTTAGCAGTCGCATGTTATTTTAGATTGACAATTTATTGCAACAAAGATAGACAAGAGGATCGGTTGGAAATCTTTGAAGACGATGAGAATATTATAAGACAGTTTACTCAAACCGCTGATGATGAAACAGCCATCTCGTATTTCGCAACAGCAATAAAATTTCAGCGAGAAACCCGCAAACTTCTTGGATGTAAAGATGCTCACTATGTGCAGTGTTTTCCACAAGCAGATCGTTTACTTGCTTGCTATTGGTTGAGACAATTCGATCAAGCCCTCTGGGAAGCAAATCAAATCTCTCAGGAACAAAGTCCTACATCGACAGTTTCTGCAATAGCAACTGAAGTAGTTTTAAACATGGCAAAATTGTATTTCGAAACAGAAAAATTCGACTTTGCATTAACATGTTTTGATCAAATTTACAAACATCAGATTGCAGACGACCACAAACAAAACAAGACTGATGTTGCTTATTGTTTGTACTTTATGGGAGAATGTTCTCATAAATTGCAAGAATATGCCAATGCCATTCAATATTTTCAACAGGAACTAAAAATGATCACATCAGAAAACCACAGCGGGATCAAAAGCAAAACAAACGGGGCAAATTATAAAGGCTGGATTGGTTGGTGTTTCAAGAAACAAGGTTTGTATAGCGAAGCTTCAACATACTTCAAAGAAGCACTTTCTGAGATAAAATTTCAAACAGAACAAGATGCAGCAAATCAAATGTTGGCGTTCCTTTACAACAACCTGGGAAAATGTTTCTTCAAAATGGAAAAATACAATGAAGCGCTCACACAATTCGAAAAAACGAAAACAATCCCCCAGAAGATTGGAGAAACGACAATGATAAAAGAAAAAGCAAGTGCATCATATTGGATCAATAGATGTTTTAATCAGCTGGGGCAATTTCCTGATCCTGAGGAATGCTGCGTTGCAGCCGAACCGAATAGAACACGCAATTCACAACAAATGTCTGCAAATAATGATGTGCAATCATTTTACACTAACTCAGTCACATCCACATTTGAAAAAGAAGAGTCTAATGAATCACAAGTATTATTCGAGAAAATAGTAACACCATGCGAAAACATCAGAGAGACAAGAATCAAAGAAAATATAACCAACACAACAGCTCTCATTGGTGATTGCTTTTATGAGCAACGAAAATATTCTGACCCTTTAAAATACTACGAAGTAGCAGTTTCAGCAAGGAAGTGTATTTCAAAACAAAAATCAACAGATTATGAATAGCAGGTTGTTATCTTAGAAAAGGTGGATGTCTTTTCCAAATGAAAATGTTCATTCAAGCAGTTGCATCTTTCGAAAAAGCGAAAGCCATTCTTGAGAACATTGGAGAAGCAAGCATGGGAGAGGAAATCGCAGATGCATCAAACATGATCGGTAAATGTTTTCATCAGAAAGGAAAATATTCTGATGGTTTGAAACACTTCATGGAAGCAGCTTTAAGATGGCAGTGTGCTTCANAAAATGAGTCCAAGGATAATGATTTGGCTGTGTTCTATCAGAATCTGGATCNTTGTTTTTTCGAAATGAAAAATTTCANTGAAGCAGTTGCATCTTTCGAAAAATCGAAAACCCTTCTTGAGAACATTGGAGAAGCAAGCATGGGAGAGAAAATTGCAGCAGCATCAAACATGATCGGTAAATGTTTTTATGAGCAAGGAGAATATTCTGATGCGTTGAAACATCTCCTTCATGCTGTTTCTGCTTTGAAGCATGTTAAAAAACAAAGATCAACGGATCGTAAAATGGCTTGGTATTGTTTCAGAGTGGCAAAAAATTTTTTCCAAATGAAAATGTTCAAAGAAGCAGTTGAATATTTCGAAAAATCGAAAACCATTCTTGAGAACATTGGAGAAGTAAGTATGGGAGAGGAAATCGCAGAAGCATCAAACATGATCGGTCATTGCTTTTATAAGCAAGGAGAATACTCTGATGCTTTGAAAAACTTCATGGTAGCAGCTTCAACAAGGAACCGTGCTTCAAAACAAGAACCCACAGATCATACATTGGCTGCCTATTATGAAAGCGTGGGCGCTTGTTTTTTCCAAATGAAAAAGTTCATTCAACCAGTTGCATATTACGAAAAATCGAAAACGATTTATGAGAACATTGGAGAAGCAAGTATGGGAGAGAAAATTGCAGTCATCAAACATGACCGGTCATTGCTTTTATAAGCAAGGAGAATATTGTGATGCTTTGAAACACTGCATGGAAGCTGCTTCAGCAAGGAAGCATGTTTCAAAACAAGAATCAACAGATCATGTATTGGCTGTCTACTATGTGAGCGTGGGCGATTGTTTGTTGCAAATGAAAAAGTTAAATNAAGCAGTTGCATATTACGAAAAATCGGAAAAAAATTATGAGAACAACACNGGAGCAGCAAGCACGGGGAGGAGATATCGCAAGTATCAAACTTGATCCGTCAATTCCTATANATGTAAAGGGACTACACGGTACGCCAGACGGGAGGCTGCAGCCACCGAAGAGTTAATTTTCGAGCTATACACCATTTTGAGCAGATTTTTTGTGAATATCGACAAGATTGACAAAACCGATCTNTACACCCTTTTGTGCAGATGTTTTGTGATTATCGCAAAGATNGACAAAACCGATCGGTATTCGTTGTTTGCGGTAAATGTCTGCAAGTGTTCTGCTGTGAACAACTTGCAAAATTANAATTTCAAGAGTTATTGGAATGTTGAACAGGAAGTANCATGCACAAAAGTTTACTGTAAAAGGGAAGTCAGTGGTGTTTGCACTGTCTTACAAATGCAGTGTTTGGACTTTGTTTTTAATCAACATTTTTGTCCTGGTCTATAAAGATTGCCAGGGGAAAGTTTTGTTGAAAAGTTGCTCTAGCACCCGCTTTGATCAACAGCAATGTCAACAAGTTTAAAAAGTAAATGCGTGTGAATGGTGATTAATCGTTTTAATAAGTTTCACTTCCAGTACTCATTTGTTGACAAACATATTACGAGATATATTTCCTATACTTAACAAAACGCTATTGCTACTAATGCTATATCCGTATAATCATTGATGAAATGAACAAATTAACCGGCTGCATTAATCGAGTGCTAAAGTGACTGTGAAAATGTTTTTACAATGCTACGCCTTATAGTTAGCTGTAGCAAACATGTCAGAAAAGATTTGGACCTGCTGGTGCGAATTGCAAAACGAAATGAAGGCCTTCAGCCGTCACGTGCGCGTGGAACTCTTGAACAGAAGGAAAAAAGATTTGTCGTACAGAAAAAATATTTCGGGTCGCGGCCGAACACCTGACAGAGTGCCGTACAACAACACAGGAAGCCGTGAAAAACTTTTTTCGCGGCACTGGTCATTCAAACAACAACATCACAGCTATTGTTTTATCCCTTTGTTTGTGCCAGAAGGTATTTTCGTAACAGTTTTGAAGCTTGCTTTTCTACGCGTAATCATCGGTCGGTCACGCTGCCTCGTCACAAACCAGTGTTGCCGCTTCTGATCTTTTAACGTTAGATCTGTTGTATTGAGAGAAATTTGTGAAGTCTGATGTATTGCCGACAAATTTGATCTTGACTGGGCAAAATTGGTTTTGTTTTCCACGTTTCCTCTCCTTTTGGGATGCAAGGAAGTTATATTCGTATTTTTAAGTTTATTTCAACAATCTCTCAACCACACGTGTGTTTGGAAATCAGTCCAAACTGAAGAAGCTCCCTTTGCTGTATTGAGAATCACATCTTTACTTTACGCATGACCGNCTTCTCCATTTAACGACTCTTGCTCTATTTCGATTTCAATGAGCTTTGTCGCNGTTTATAAGGTGTTGCTAATAGAAATAGAAGTAAGGTTGNCAGATATCCTTGAGCGCTAAGGACTTTCTTGAGTTTGCTATCAAAACTGGTTGTGTCATTGATACTTGAAAAACATTTTGTTGTCCTTGAGTATTTTCAGGTGTCCTTGGAAGTCCTTAAACTGTTGTGCAATTGTTCAATATTGAACTATTCATTACATTGAATATTCAAGAATCAAGATAAAGCAATCTACTTGAACACAATAAAATGCAGATTTGTTCCATCTTAATTGCTGCTTCTGTGCTGTACGTGTGACCTGTACAATACAGTATTTCTTTTTGGTAAAAAAAATACGTATAAAAATTTTTGGAAAAGAGATATGTAACCCAAATATCCACCAGTTGCTATTTAGAATCATGTTTTTCGTACATACCAAAATATCAGTATGCTTAATGGTGAGGGCATGCATGCCTGCGCTATTTTAATTTAGGCCTCCACGCTAATTTACCGGTACCGCGCAACCTTCGTCAAGACAGCCCGCTGATTACGCTCAGATGTTCTGAGACGAACTGAAATGACTTTTAGTCATGAGCCTGCTGCTTAGTCATGGAAATATTCGCTGGTTAGTTTGAGATTCCACGACCTAAGTTGTCCCTTGTGACGAAAACATCAGATACATCCCTTGTTCCTGCGCAATCAAAGTTTAAATGTTGCTGTGGCTAGCATGAACTAATTCTAATTTATTGGAGCAGAACTTTTGTGAAAGTATAGAATTATTATCCGTAAACACGGCTTGTAAATGATTGAGCATTACCGTGAATAGCGGTTATTTCTTTTTGATTAATACCAGTACCCTGTATGCAATCAAAACATGTATAGTCTAATGCCTTTAATTGCAACTGCAAGCATAGCTGGTGTTGCACAAAATATGTAGTCATCTACGAAATATCTTATTTTCTGAAAATCATACACACTTCTGGGACATCATTTGACCAGCTAGTGAAATCACATTTCCGAAATGCAAAACCTGTATGTAACTCCTTGTAGTCACCGCAAGTGAAAACAAGGAGTAACGTTTTTTGCAGCTTTTCTGGTACACCAACTTGCTGTGTCCCACCTAATGGTGAGAAAAGCTTCATTTCACGAAATCGCAAAAATTCTTCTCTAATAACACTGGCGGGTTACAAATATTACTTACCTTGTTTTCAGGTCAGTTGTAGGCTCAATGCATATCATTTGCTATTGTACAGATCTAAAACAAAATGCATGTGAATGGGGGTGATGTACATTTTATATATTTTGAAGTTCAAACTTTGGCTCAGAAGCGATTCCAGTGTGCCACTTCCAGATGTAGCAAAATGCTAAATCGTATATTAAAATATGCCAAATAACTTCAAAGCATGCCAATAACCCGGAAGAAGAAACAGGTTAATGACTTGTTGGTTTTGAAATACTTGGATCATCAATTGCAAAATTCAATGTTGCTATGAAACTAAGGCTGGACTTTTTGCGTACAAATCAGCAATCAGCTGTTAAATCTCCAAACGTATACCTTCTCTTTACATAGAAAAAGCCTGAAAAAATGCCTGCAAATGTTTGAAACCAATTCATACATGTCTCCTTTACAAACGTGCATATACTTGACTTAATCAGTCTACACAGAGTGTTGATGAGGTTGTGTATTTTCAAAAAAAATGTACTGAAACCATCAATCAGTTTTAACCACAACTCTGTCTTAAAGTTACGAAATGCTTGTCTCTGCAGCTCAACACAACGGTTTGGTTGGTTGATCTCTAGCCATTCTAAACTAATTGGTTTCCCTATTGCGCCATGGCTCATTATAATGTTTCTGTTTATTAACCGAGTGATATGAAACAGTAAATCAATCAGTCAATCTTACATTGAGGTATATAATGGACTTATTAATGTAAACACCACCGCAAGCCCGTATTGCAAACCTTATCCACTACACTCACCTGCATGTACAGTTGACTTAGTACTAAAATTAAGATTGTACAAATCATGGCCTTCTGGAAAGTACAATAAATTTTCTGCGAGATTTAAAGTCCTAACGGGAAAAAGTTTAATTTACTGTAGTTTGATTTAAACCACAGATGGTTTACTGAGAAGACAGAGTGTAGCCTACAAACGGAACTGCCATGAAGTCATTTTTCAATTCATTGTTTACTATTACGAAGTCCCAGAAGAAGCTCGAAGCCACCCCATTGCTGTTGATCTGGCGATGGATCTGCTTCTATCCAGCCAGGCCAGAAAACACAGAGGCGAATCAGCCTGTCACCAATTTAAAACCACGAATCTTCGCCAACACCACGGTGACTAGTAAATAAGATAAAGATTTCACCAGAAGATTGCGTTTTTGCTCAAATTTACATGATGCAAGCACAATGATCTAACAACCACCAAGCTAAGCATTTTTTTGTCGGTTGCAGATCGCTAACCACACCGAATTTGTCTTTTCATAGCCAGCGTGAGTTGTCTACGAGTTTGCAATTGCAACAAAAGTTTCAAAACCACACAGCCACCAGTAACTATTGGCTGACGGGTCGTCAGGTGGGGGCAAACGGCACCGTCATTCTACCAATTTTGGACTGCAAATATTCACGTTTTCAGCAAAAATTGTTATGACCACGTAAAACCAATTATTCAATCCACTGAGCTGTAGATAGCTAGTATTTTGCCAAAGTTTCTGCGTTAAAGCTGTAGGGGTACGAAGTGAGGGGGAGGTTCGGACAAGATTTAAAAAATTCAGGAAAAACTTCCCGATATTTTTGGGCAAGTTTTTGAAACAGAACCACTGCCCTGCAAAATTCTATTCGTGTTTCCTCAAAATGGCGCAAAAATTCGGGCGAATTGAAAATTTTGTCCCGCCTAAAGCCCAGGTTCCCGTATGCCTCTGGTTAGAGCTGTGTACCATGATTTGTTGAGGCGCGGCGCTGCGCGCAGTAACCAGGGGCGTAACGATGGGGGGGTAAGGGGCACGATTCCCTGGGCGCAAAATCACTATGAGGGCGACGAAGAGTCCTAACAATGTCACAAGAACTTCAGTGCAGTACATTTGCTTCCGGAAGATCTTGCCCCGGGCGCCATCTAACCTTGTTATGCCCCTAGCAGTAATTCAATACTCCTCTCCTGAGGAGTTGCACAATTCCGTAGTTACGTAGATCAAAATTCTTTGAGCTAATCGAGCACGTTTAATGCATTTTTGTCACATAGCGGCAAGGTTTTTGCTAACGCAAGCATCTGTAGCTTTTTACACGCTGCATTATGGTTCAATCAGCAGGGGCGTAATGAAGGGGCAAGGGGGCGCAATTACCCGGGCGCCGAATCACTCTGG
>JGI24021J15306_10008060_pt1 | contig 12916 bp, 12 predicted proteins | sample Ectturendosymbi1_FD_15306 | JGI IMG/M metagenome (IMG submission 15306) | reverse complement strand
TGAGTGGGGGGGGGCTCGCTTAAAATATTTAACTGCGTTGCATTGGTGTTGAGCGGCAATAGAGGTGGTGTTTTTTGGTAAACCTTGCCTGTTGCGGACTGTTTTGAGTTTAAAGGACTGTAGTTTTGCGTCAGTTCTTTCACAAGGCCTGGTATGAGGTATCGGTTCGGGTGGTTTCCCCAAGGAACCCCCGAACTTTGACCCGCAGGTCTATGTATTTAGCCGAAGAGGGAAAAGCATGAATTTTCATTTGAGTGGGAGTGATTTTGTATTAAAACCTTAAACATGTCAAAGATTTGTGTTTTAAAGTTTTGGTAAAAACACCTCAAAATTATAGTTAGGCTCAATTTGAATAAAAGCTGAATTGCGTAAAATACGTTCATGCTTTCTCGAAAGAATACAAGCTATTTTCATTCGCTACTGTGCAACGCGCACCGTGCTGAGCAGAAGATGGCAAATCTCCATTGTTCAGGTCAGACCGGCAATTACCAATTTACCCCCCATGAATGTCACAGGCCGTAACAAAAGAGACCTGGCCATGATGTTAATGATCCGCTGTGTTTGAATGGAAGCACACCTACTGTACAGTATACGATTTATCGCAGCTGCCACAAAGCTTGCATTGAAAAAGAGCTGAAGACGCCTCCGTGGCAGGCGAAATATTTGCTCTTGTCAATTTCACAGGATCTGATTCTTGACTGCGAAAGTATTCCTATTGAACGATTGTTGTCAGAACGCTGTAAGAACATGGTGCAATACAGCTAAAGATACAAAGGCGTGTGTAACAGTGTGTCGTAGCGTGCTGCAGTGTGTCGTAGCGATTTTTGTCGAAAATGCATCGGTTGCCCAACCGTGGACGCTGTTCACTGATACCCCCCGGATTGATAATATGTTTTCGTTCACGATCTATCGCATTCGCAACAAACATCTTCCATCTGCGAAGTTGCGGGTTGCCTCGTCGGAAAGGTCTATCAAATAGTCGCTTGTTTGGCTTTATCTAGTTTCACTTCTGTTTCTTATCAGCCTGTCGCTAATGAATTAATCGATCAGTCCTACCGATTTTCTCCACTCCGAAATCACGCTTGAGTAATAGACAAATCTGGTGTTTTAAGGCGGGATGCTAACTGCTAAGTTGCTCTGGCCGCTAATTTTCGGTTTTTCCACCACAACAAAATTAATCAAACCGAGGTTATGGTTAAAAGTGGGGTGGTTCTGTTTACGTCATGTTTCCTCGTGTAGTGTTTCTTGGCGCTGTATCGTGCGGAACAGATAGTGGAGAATTGGGTTATGATAGAAAATGGTTTTCCATCACACACATGGCATAGTTTTTGTGCATGAACTGCTGCTACTCGCAAGTGTTCATTAGAAGGGTCTCGACGGTAAGAAACTCTTATGCTTCACTTTTGGAGAAACTTTGCCATGCATGTCATAAAATATCGAGCGCCGATTGGTTGTCGCTATAATTACGAAGGGCGACAGAGACTCGAAATCCAATGTTAACGGAAAATTGATGGGGTTCCGAATTTGACTGTTATGCGTTCAGTTGCAGCCAAAAAAGTTGGTTGTCGGCTTCCGGAAATGCTTTGTATTCTCACGCTCGGTGTTTGGTTCCGCATCTGTTTTCGATAACTTTATAAGACACGCAGCAACCCGAGATCTTTTAAACCGCATGTCTGCGTCAAACACTGCGCGTGTGCTGGCGAATTTGTGAGTTAGACGAGGCAACTGCTCCTCAGTGGCAGCTATGAAAGGAACCCACTGGTAAATGAGCCACATTTCAGCTTCGTTGAAATCCTCGATCAGGGTCAACACCTCCTGCGTCTGCGCTGAGGAGCCGTGTTCGTGTCTTGCAGGTGACCAAGCGACGATACCCGAAGAAGACCTCGAAGCTCAGTTCCACGCCGTCCGCAGACTGGTTGCGTCCAAGGCCGGCTTCTGCGCTTTCACGGCCATACCAAGGTAGTGCATGACCCGTAAAGTTAAGTCCACTGTGCACGCTTGTCTCGTTTTCGGTGCTTGCCGTTGGCATGCCGCAGCAACGGCTTCGTTCGTAATGATTTGATGACGTCAGTCACTGCTTGTGTATTTACCAATCGCGGGTGACGGCTTTCGTGCACTGGTTGCTTAGCAGCCCAAAACCACCAATCAAGAGTTTGCCTCAATCGCGACTTTGCGACAACCTACACAACACGTGACGAGGAGGTGTAGTGCTCTCGATCTTGCAACGGAACGTTTTTTATGATGTTTTGATTCTTGTCAAGCATCTCCGCTCAGCAGCTTCGTTGCTCTCTCCTCATTGCTCTCTCCTCATCGTCATCTCTCTCCTCATTGCTCTCTCCTCATCATCTCTCTCCTCCTCATTGCTCTCTCTTCCTCATCATCCCAGAGTTTCGCGACCAGTCCTGTCCAACGCGCTTCGTACATTTATTGGCAGGTTTCGCGAGAGTCTCGGCGTTAAAGTGATGAAAACCTTGCGGAGAGAAAGCGACTCAGCCATCCACGCGGCCATCGACACTCTGGTCACTCTCTTATGTGTAAGTTTCCACTTGCGGCGTGCTGCGTTGTTAGCAGTGCTAGTAGTTTTTTTAACTCAACATGCCTCCACACAAATGTGCAATGCCTGCCTGATGGAAGAGAAAACCCTGATTGCTGTGCTCGTGACTTGGAGCTAATTCGAACACTACGTACCAAGCTGATGTTATTGGCATCGATCGAGCTCCCGTTCCCCCCTCCATGTCTTGTGTGTTTTGTAACTTTATCGCCGCGCGATGCACGCCGTTACGTTTGCAACATTCAAGTCATCCGGAGAACAACGCTGTGTGGGCGAAATGACGTGCGGGTTTACCGGAGGCAGGGACTGAGTCGTGGTACCCTGCAAGCTTCGTAGGTTGGCATGTTCGTTTGTAGATTGTAAAGAAAACTTGGAGAGGGGAACAGGACTGCGACACTCATTCAGGCATTGCCTGCTGTTTAAAAGTTACAGACTTGATTGGGCTTAACTGAGCAGATTGGCCCAACCGTTTATGAAGTTCCTGAAGTCTTGGTTTTGTCATGAGCGGAAGACTTACTGCTGTCATGCGTTTGTAGCGTCTGCATCCAACCTACAGCTGAACATTCCGTGCGAGCGTTTTGATTGTTTTCTCTCCAACTGAAACGCCCACTTGTTTTTATTCAGACTTTGCAATCCGCGATAAGTGTGTGTGCGAGGAGTGACGTGTCCAAACTTTATAGGAGAGGGACATTACTAGAACTTAACATTAGCCGAAGATTACAACTCTGTTATGTTTTGTATATTCTCACCTACAGCCGATGCACGACAACTACGACCTACGGCAGGAACAACTGAACAAAGCGTCGCTTCTGTCATCGAAGAAATTTCTAGAAGCTCTTCTCGACCAGTTTGAAAATAGAGCGGTAATTAATCTTGCTTTGCTTTGTTTTGTTTGGCAGAAACCCCGGATGTTGTTTGATTTGCCTCCAAACAACTGAAAAACGAAGCTGACCTTTAATGTAGAGTGAAAGCCAGAGATAATAATTTACTGAAAACAATCCATTGCACTCCACTGAGAATATACAAAAGTATTCTGAATTTGTCACTGTTGGAAACACACCGAACAAAAGCTCCGGAATTAACGCGCGAGCCGTACAGTGAGTCCTTCCCCCGAAGTTCTCACTGACCCGGACTAAGGATAGATCTCTAACTTGCTGCTTGTTTTCCACAGTTCAAAGGTCACGGTGCGTTGGTGATCAGCGCGCTGCTCGACTTCTTCACTTTCTCCCTGTGCGCTCCACACAGCGAGACCACCGAAGGCAAAAGCTTCGACCAGTTGCTGCAGTTGGTGGCAGACCGCGGAAAGTGCTTGTTCCGCTTGTTCCAGGTGCTTTCTATGCTTTCACGTGTGGCTCCCATTTTTGTTATTACACTGACACAAAGTTGTGCGGCCAAGTCTTAAAAATAGTTGAGTTTTGGAAGGAAACACGTGTCGCAGCTGACTGTAAAAATGCCCGTCATGTGTATTGCAAGCTACTACCGCTCTGGACTGCCCAGAGTTACTCAAGGAAGCTGTTTTCGTTCCAGCATTCATCAACTGCGATTGTGAAAGGAGCAGGTTTGGTGATGAAGGCCATCATAGAAGAGGCGGATTCCGAGACGGCCGCCAACATGCAGAAGCTCGCTCTGTCAGAGGTGAGCACCGGTCAGACTGAAGAATTTATTGCGTGGTTGATTTGTTTCAAACCAGATTCTGACCTTTGACCTTCCGTGACGCGTTACCGGTCGGGATTTTTCCCGAGCATGTGCCTGGTTAGAAGCAGAGACATATAGCGTTTGCTGTTTTATTCCTAAGATTTGTGGTGACTTACTCGCAGGAGCGTGTCGGAGACTAGGGCGGGAGGCGAGCTAGACCGTAAGAAGTAAAGCCAGCTTTCCATAGATGGTACTTTTCTGTGCAGAGCACTTTGAACAACAGGTCTTCCTCGGGTTGGACAATGGCCTGCCAGCGATTAACCGCGATTCACGTCAAGTATATCAAAGATCAGAAGCAAACATAATCTTCGAGGTCTGTTGCAGCCATCGTAGTGTGTGACGTTTCTTGCTCCTTTCAGGGCGCACTACCTCGTCATCTGCACACGTCATTGTTCACGTCATCAGCCGACCTGAGGCTAATGACCAACCAGCAACTGAGTCAACACTTAATCGGCCTGTGGACCGCCGGCCATCCTCCGGCCATGGAGCTCCTCAAACGAATATTCGTAAGTTGACCTCTGACCTGTGGTGAAGCGAAGCGCGAAATAATCAGAACATCATCGGCGAAGTTTTTGCACGGGCGTTTTCCCAACTTGAGGCTCGTGGTGCATGTCGCGTGTGTGTTTTGTCAATTACTGGCGAATGCTTTTGGCAGCAAGTTCGTGTTCTCGCAAAGTGTGGGTAGAGCTGCATGGGTAGAACTTGATACAGTGGTTCCCAAAGTACGGGTCGCGACCAGTGTTGCCACTGCTAGTTTTTTTCACTAGATCTGTTTTTTTTTCTGTTTTATCTGGGGTTCTGGGGTTTTTATTGAAAATCTGGGTTTCTTTGACTGGTCAAATTTTTGTAATAAATGTATGTCGCATTACTGTATTTTCCATTCAAGAATACAGTAGTTTCGCAGGCGTAATATGTGCTAAGTCAGCAGCCAGTACAGATGTGAGTAGTAGGGCTAGGCTGAACCAAATTGTTTGAAATATAATGGTTTACAGATTAAGCACTGACTAGGCATCGGTCAGCACTCTAATCTATCGCTGATATGTCAAGGGCTGCTTGTGCATGGATTTGGAATGCTTTTTTCGGTTTTGAAGATGGTGTGGTTGAGAATCTCTTCATTGTTTTACGGGCGCACTGATTGTGATATGAATGTAAAATTTTGAATGTTAAATTAGTAGTCAAGTATTGCAATGAATGCAATGGTTAGAGTGCAAAGAACACTGTAAGACCTTGAATGCATCATGTGCTTGTTTCAATTTGTGCATTTTGGTGAAAGTAAAAGAAAACATTAAATGTTTTTTTTAGAAAAGATCTAACTAGCTTTTTTCATGTTACTTCATGCATTTGATTTGCTACTAGCCTACTTGTAAATTGTGATGTCAGTAGACTTGAGCTTGTTAAAAATTTGATGCAAATAATGCATATTACCTTAATTTTTATGTGCAAGTACCGGGTAGCGGGTGCCCTGTAAAAGGCGGAGCTCTGCAAACGGCGGAGCTTGGTTGCGGAGGTTTGAAGTAACCGGAGTCGCTAAAACCGATATTTTGCGTTGAGCAATGAGAACTGAACGGTAGTAAAAATAATTTTACTGCTAAAGGAGATATTACACTACGGTAAAAGAAGTCTATTCTGAAGTTTGATAATTTTTGTTTGTTTGAGTTTAACAACGGTTCGGGGACAAAAAAGAAGGTTTCAACAGTTGTGAATATATAAAATTTTTAAACATCCCAAACATCCATGCATTAGATGTTTGGGGAGGGGCATATCAATTTGCAATAATAAAATATTTTTCCTTTGCTTTTTTCCGTTTATTCCTTTTGCAACGCAACCTTTTTCTACTCCGGTTACGTCTTCCAAACTCCGTTATTTACGGAGCTCTGCCTTTTACAAGGGACCCCGATAGCGTGCTTTTCAAGTTTGGTTTTGACTTTTTTCAAACATTTTATATGTCTGGGGTTTTTTATTATTTTCTGGGGATTTTCAAGGAAAATTCTGGAGTTTTTCTTCACAACAGAGTGACAACACTGGTCGCGACCCAAACAAAGGTCGCGAAGGGTCAAAAAACGGGTCGCGCCGAGGCGCTCCAAAACTGAATTGTGTATTTTCAACGTCACCTGCTTGTCTATGCCTCTCTGTAGCGTATAGGTACTTGAGAGAAGAGTAGACCTCTGGCTTTGAAAGCGAACTCAGCAACTTACTGGCAAACGTCACCCATACAGTCAGTATTTTTTTAATACGATATTTGTGTCTTGGATCGCGGGGGGTTCACCAAACTCAGATTTAGGATTGCCCTATAAAAGTTTAGGAACCGTTGACTTAATAGGTGCGGGAGAAAGCATCTTGTGCTTCTCTTTTCAAAGCCAAGATCAACCTGACATCTGAGCCCCACAAGATCTCATCGGCATTTTTTTAACAGTTGACCGAGCATGACGGTCACGGTTGAGTTACACACTGTTTTTTAGGTATTGTCAGAAAAAGAGGTTGTAATGAGTGGTTTTAGAAACGAAACCGCGTTTCGAAACCAATTGACGGTGAATCATTGAAAAAGAATTGCAGTTATTGCGATATGGAACGCGTAAGCTGGGCATAGTGTGTTTGTGTTCTGTTTGTTGACGAATTAATTGATCTGTGCCAAGGACACATTGTACGATGGAATGTGGTTGCCGTGTGAGTGCAACGCTATTTATCAGATATTATTGAAATCTCCAGCCCTCAGGTCTTCTGGTGTATTTGGACTCGGATGAGGAGGTCCCTGAGAACGCCCAGGATTTGCTGCATGTCAGGGACAACCTGAAGTCGGCGATAGTAAGTGCACAACGCGTTGCTACAGCGTTGCTGCGACCGCATCATGTTTGCTGACGCAATATGCGGCCGTCAACGATTTCTGCTCTGAGAGTTTTAATAATTCCCCCTTACGGATTTCAGCAGAGAATGGTTGCGGCGGAAACAACAATGCTCTTGGTGCAAATGCTCTTCGTATGGACCGACGGTTTTTTACTTCTGTTTATTTTGCAGAGTTTTGTAGATGCGTGCTGAACCGAAATCCCTCGCTGTCAAGACTGCAACTGACACTTTGGTCGGGTTTTTATATTTGACGTTGAGTGAAATAGTTCAGCGAACCTGAAATAGTTCAGCGAACCTGCCGCCGGGTAATCGATGGGTTTTGATTTTTTCCTCAAATGATACAGTAGCTCCGAAAAGAGCAAAGCCAGACTGGTTGTGTCAATGGTTGGCGAACACACTGCGTGCGTCAAACGAATGCATTACATTCATTCCTGGTTGTTTTTATGTAAAAACGTGGAAGTACCTCGGATTCGATATCAACCCCCATTGTCCCAATCCACGGTACCATTCAACAACGGAACCAGCCTTTCCCTGCAGCTAATTGTTGTGCATAGGATGGAGTTGTGACGTTTAATAAACGAGTTACCATTTGAAGAACGCCTTTACCGTGAAAATCGGTGTCACAAGTGTCTGGTTTCGATCATATCGCATTTTTTTCCGGCAAAAGCCGCGCACGGCCGCGATTTTTCACTGTGCGCGTTGTTGTTCCAAAACGAAGTTCCCACTTTGCAAGCCACGCCACCGCACCTGTCTTCTGCGCATTTACAACCTCGTAAATCGCAAACTACGCGTTCATAGCAGATGCAAAACTACCAGAGCGTAAAGACTTACACGAAGTTGGTTGGTTGAGGGAAGTGACGTACTTCGTGCGCAGGTGCAAAAGCAGAAAACAAACAAAAACCGCTTCAACTTTTTTTCTGTAAAACAGTCTGACTTTTTAATATTGACGTCACGCGGCGTCTTCACAGCACGATTATTTTTACACAACGGTTTTGATTTTTTCCGACGTCATCAAACTTTGTATTCAGTGTGTGTGCGGGGGGGTTGTTGTGGAACGTTCTAGAATCGTGTTTTGCTTATTCAGGACCAATCTCACAAAGAATCGAAGTTTCGTCAGATGGACCGGCAACTAAAGCAGGTGGGTGTCCAATCGCATCTCACGAGTCATCTCCCAAGTTTTACTGTTTCATTTTCGTTCTTTTATGATATATTACATGAAAAAAGTTAGCAATGATTCCAAGCAAGTGCTGGAATCTTACCCGGCAAGTTGTTGCCATTTTCAACTTAATACTTCTTTTCACCTTGACGTTAATGTTCCCACCCTTTTTCGATAGCTCGCATTGACGAATTGTATTCATTATTTCTTCGCCAAACATTCTTCCCAATTTTTCTCACTGTTCCCATAATGCACCGCGTCATTCCTTGGCCTCAAAACAGGCACGTAACAAAGAAACTAATCGCCTGCGTCTCGCGCGCACAGTTTTACAAGTTCGTCTCGTCTTCACCTTAAAGTTAAAACAGTTGTGTTTCATGCGCAGGTCGAGAGGATTGTGTCCAAGAAAGCGCAAGTCTTGATGTCTCACTGGAGGGATAGGATGGGGCTGCAGCAGCAGGAGCAGAACCAACAGAAGCCCATCGTGCTCAGGAAGAGGCGGCAGAGAATAAAGAGCGAAGCCAACTGGCAGCTGTTTTATTATCAGTGAGTAATATTTTGAAGCTAAACACTTGTGCTCATCGGCCTGTTGCGATGATATGTTATTGGTGCCAGGCTCGTTAATCTGATGGAATGCGTATTTCGTGACGTCAGCCCAGCAAGTTTTATGACGTTGTAAGGCGCGTGACATAAGTCGGCAACTGTTCAGAGTTGGTGGAAAACAGATCGCATCCGACTTCTGCACGTTAACTTGTAACAGTGTTTCACCAACATTTTGCGCTATCAGTTTACGTGCGATCTAGGTAGCCTGGTAGTCAGTGTTCCTCTAAGAAAATTCTACGCTGAACAAATATTTATCTTGTTGCGCACTAAGCGCATGCAACTTCGCAACCATGCAGACCACAAACAGTGAAGCGTTCCCAACGTTGGAAGGCTATGCGGTATATATACGCCGTATGGAATTTAGAATGTTGGAAGTGCGCGAGAACGAGATTTCACTGCGCAAATTGTCTGGCGGCACTACGCATTTGTGCACCTTAGGGTGAACACTGCTGGTAGTGCCAAATATTGGTGAACACGGTTTTTTGGCAACGTAAAAGGTCGGATTCAATCCACCATCCACCTCTCAGAGTTCTCAAGACAAGCTCCAACCTGAAATTCAGAAATTTTTTGCCGAAGTTAACTGCATTTTTTTTTATTGTTTCATGACATTGTCGATTTGATAGTTTATTATAGATTTCCTGTCTTAGTATTGTGAGAAGATTGAAAACACAATTCGTTCAGTAAAATCCGCGTGTTACGCTTTTTGGTAATGATTACGTTCTTTGCGATTTCGCGTCGTTACGGTTTGGTGAACTTCATGAATGCGGCCGGCAACGACTGCACTGTGCGGCTCAAACACTTCTGCAACGGTGTGTGTCTTCGCAGGTTTCGCATGGACCATGCCAAGCCCAACCTCATATGGAACCACAAGGTGAGACGAGTGACTGGGCAATGCCTTCGCCGTTGCTGTAAATCTTTACACAAATAACGCTGCCTCCGCAAAACGCCGTGCCGCTCGAATCAGTGTGAGGATGAAACGAAACTTTCACAGAAAAGACTTGTTGTGTGAAGTGATCCTTACGTGTGCTGCCTTGTCGTCACATTGGTTACTTACTCGTGCGGTGTGAATGCCTTCAGCGCATACTTCTCGTTACGCGGATGTTGCCTTCATGCTCGGCGGTCAATCGCTGTTAACGCGACACTTTTGAGAGCGGCTCTAGCGAATGGCCTTTACAGATCGATGTTCTTCGTTGCTATTTTGTTAAAGCAACCCCCCCCCGTTCAAACCTTTTCAGAAACTCTGACATGGAATGAATAAAACTCGTCTGTTCCTAAAAATATACACTGGTGCTAGGAGGTTGGTGTCCCCGACGCCAGGTGACCGTTTTTTTTGAAATAAGGTTTTCTGCAGATTCCACGTTCCTTTATTATTATTATTATTATTATTATTATGAAATCCTTCTGTACAGCTTGAATTTCTAAGCTCGAATCATGCAGCTTTTCAGTTATGGTAAATTGTATAAAAGTTCCGGTTTCCATGGTTGCTGTCATTTTGTTTAAAGCGTTTTTAATGTTCTCTTAACACGTCTTAGCAACCTGCCTGCTCGTTGCCCAGGAAACACGTTTTCGTTTTTTTTGCGAACCTCACGACGAACTTCTGAATGTTTCTCTGTCAAAATCCCTTCGGCCCGCATATTTTGCACAAAGTGCCTTTTCTTCGCGTGTCAAACCATTGCATTCTTGCTGAGCAGCAACAATGATTTTCAGGAGATCATCCATTTTTTTGTGGAACTTTGACTCCTGGCCAGTAACAAAATTTCTGCTTTTGTGCGAACAGACGCGTGAAGAACTTCGCGACTGTTTGGAAAACGAGATGCGAGCTTTCCTCGTGGACAAAGAACTGGGCCACGCTGTGGCCAACATGGCCTGGAACCACACTGAATTCGAGGTCGGTTGACAGGCGAGATGGATGGTTTGTTGCGCCGCGTAGCGGTCGCGTAACACCGTGCAACTCAACCACTTGCGGCGTTATCTTGTTATAATCTGCGCTCCAAAGCTTTGTTGTACTTCATCATGCGCAGGTGACCGATTTGATGGAAGGCTTGTTATTGGACGATCTAATGCGCTGCTTGTTACGTCGGGGGTCCGAACGCTGAACTAGTTCGGTTTACATTTCTAAGCCTTCGGTTTTTTGCTTCAATCAGGTTTCATACGATTGCCTCTCCGACGAAATAAAAATCGGCGATTACTATCTGAGGCTTCTGCTCGAAGAAGAGTTTGAAGACGGCGCACACATCAAGCGAGCGTGAGTCTGTCAACTCTAGTGTGACTGATAAGCGGTGGTTGGGATGCGGGAAAACTGTTCGACCACCGTCTGTTACTTTATACAGGATCCGAGTGCCAATGGTTTTTACGTGAAAAAAGTCTTGTTGTTTGTAACTTAATTTTTTAAACTATGTTGTCGCTCATCCGGTTTCCATTGACGCGACGGTTGACTCGTTGCAGAGATAAAACGAATGTGTCAGTTGGACGATGTGTGTGCTTAGGAATAATGGCGCGCTCTGCTGTAGCGAGGCTCTATTCGTAGCGGTGGGAGGGGGAGTAGCTCGGAAGAAGTGACGCGTTGTGTTTTCGACTCACGTTCCCTGTTTTTTTACGGGAAGTGATGGAATATTGTCGGTTTTATCTCGAAATTGATCTGCAGTGTCAGACGAATGGCGTTCTCGGTTTAAAAGTACTGACGTAATATCCGCCACAAACCGTCGTTCCAAAGTCTCGGCCATGACGGACTGCTGACCTTGTAAACAACAAGGCAGCTCGAAGCAGATATCGAGTCTCGTGCCACGTTGAATCGAATCAACACAGTTGGCGAATGTTTCAATTAGGTTCGACTCGGGCTTTTGAAACGCGCGTCAGTGCAGTAGACGTCGAAAATGTCCCTGACCGGGCCTGAATTCAGGGCCATTTCCTTGATTTTGGCTTTTGGCTCTATTAAATCTAGTCCACTGCAAGAAGTATTTTACCAAGAGGTAAAATCATCGTTGATCCAAGGAAACCATTTAGAGTCTCTTCAGTGGCAAATTCACCTCTAGTCAATGAAGTCGTTCGAGGTCATTGGTATGGCGCAGTTCTGTGGTTCAAGTCTAGTTTTTTGTTGTTTTTTTTTGAGCGGACGCACCCGTCGCGAGGTGTCGAGATCCTCCACAGGGTTCTTGACTTACAGGCGGTCGGTATCCTTGGTACGTAATATCCGTTCCCAATGAGCGTAAGTAAGCTGAGATTGATGCAGTTATCGGGTCGTAGTGAAAAGTGCGCTTTCCTAACGTTGTTCTTGTAAGTTTGAATTTGGATACGACACTTAAGTTTTGAAAGGATGCCTTGCGCAAAGGTCATATGCAGATCGCAGACTGTGCAAAAACATCGGGGTGTTTGGTATGTAGCGTACGAAAATAGCATCGCCAACCTTCAGGCTTAGACAGGACAACAGGACTTCTGCTTGGTTGCAAAGGCTTTCCGAAGGAAGCCGTTTCGCATGGTTAACTAACTGCGATCTGAAATGCTGCAGCAACGCTTTTGCGCCATCGCCAAACAATAATCGTTTGTTCGTCGGCGATTGCGCTGCAGGATCTGGTTCCCACCACCCAAGTCGTGTAACTGCTGCGATCTTTACTCCAGGTACGAACTGTACAACGACCTCTACCATCGCTTCCTGCTGACGCCGAAGAGCAGCATGAAGTGTATGTGTCTGAAGGCGATGACGATCGTGTATGGGAAGTGCTGGGAGGATATCGGGCCGTTCAACGACACCAAGTACATCATCGGAATGTTGGAAAGGGTGCGGGGTGTAATTTTGATTGGTTGTTTTGTGAGAACCTCAAATATATTGTTGCGATCGGAAATCCCGAGCGGCATGTGCGTAAAGCTTCGCACCGTGGCAGCAAGCAACAATAGCGATCATGCGTCGCAATCTCTCTTACTATTGCTTGCTCGCGCTACGTATATAATGGTGTTGTTCTTCGCGCACATCCCGTTCGTGGTGAATCACACAATCAACGCAACACCACCGGAGAGGTTGCAACAATATTATTGAATGAGGCTGTGTTGGACTTCAACGAACAAAAAAAAAAAAAAAA
>JGI24021J15306_10008058_pt1 | contig 12918 bp, 4 predicted proteins | sample Ectturendosymbi1_FD_15306 | JGI IMG/M metagenome (IMG submission 15306) | reverse complement strand
GGGAGCCATAGGTTCCCGACCCCTGACTTAGACATAATAACGTTTGTTTAACTCTTCTAGCCACTTCCCCAATCCACCGTGAATTCACTGTAGGTTTATAATCTTTTAGGTCATTAAAGCACTTAAAGGCAGGCTTATTGCATAGAAATTATTCCCATCAAGGTGACAAAATAATATAATACTAATATGCTTTTGTCAGCCTTTAACTCTTGACGTCTCGTTACCGACGTAACAGACGTTTCCATTAGTTACGAAATGCCATTTCTGCATGTGGCAATATCTATCACAGTTAAATGAAAAATAGGTCAAGAATGGATCGTCGCAGGTATAGAAATATTAAAATGTTCGTAATGACACTGCTGGGTTCAAGGTTGAGCACCATGACATGCACTATAGCGTGAACGGAATAATAAATAAAAGTTGTCTTGTCTTTTCATGCTATACTGAAAGCGAAAATTCTCTAGGATCTTTTTGTAGGATTTTCTCATATTGTGTGGCTTAGCGGACAAAACATACCGGTAGTATGCTCCTTTCAAGTTCTACCTTAATCTGAACAGGTTTCGAATCGATCACCTACCAGCATCGGCTTGCTTGTAACTGTAACAACCACAAAATTTCATCGTCAGTAAAAAAAGATATTACCCTCGCTCCAGCTGATCGGCAGTGAGGCTTGCACACGCACTTGGGGCGGTTGTTCTCCACCACACACTTCCGTCCTGGGTAACAGTGTTTGTAGCGGCATGGATGGGGTGGTCTGTCATGCAGCGGGTATCTCACGCTCGAGTGCTTGTGGGAAATGCTCTTGCGACCGCTCCAACCCTGCAGATCGCTAAAGAATAAACTTTTGCCGCCAGTTCCTTTTCTGTCACATGATTAAACCGTCTGAGCAGTAAGGTTTTTCTTTGTTTTTTTCCTCTGTGTAGCTGAAGTGGAATCTATACGCTTTGAAAGCTCTCAGCTTGAGAGCAGCGTCTTTGCAAGTCTAAATGATTTGAACTCGAAAATATGCAACAGTAAAACAAATAAAAACCCCGAATCGCGCCACCGCCACAATGCGAAATAATATCGCTCGCGTGAAATGACTGTCACAATTAAAATTTGATGAGAAATTTTTAGAAATTTCGATTATTACTACGGAAGGTTGCTAATATTTTACGATCATTCGTGCTATCAAATGGTTAACGTTCTTTTTTCAGGCAAGGAAGAAAGGAGCAAGAACTGCATTTGTTTGTTTTTGCAAAAACAAAGGTTGATGAGCAGTGTTCCCGTCATTATTCAAAGTACAACAGACCTTGAATTAAAATACAAGCTTAAGCAGTAATCTTGCGTCAGCACTTGAAAATTGATTCCAAGATTTAAGTTCGTACGTTCTAGCGCCCGAAAGGTCTGACAATAGAAAATAGTAAGTTAAAATTTCCATAGATATTATTAGAAATAAACAAAAGCTAAAAGTACGTCTTTTTAAATGAAACGAATAGAGATGTGTTTCGGTAGCGGTTCAATATGTCAGATTAACGTATAAGACGAATAGACAAAGAACATAACAAAGAAATTCGGGTTAGTATATTCGATGTTTGTGCAGTTAGGCCTTCATTATAAAACATAAAGAACCTTACACAAGGTTTTTGAACCAAGGCATTACAAACTTCATAAAAAATATATGACAAGTTTCACGAGGAACCATGGGCCACAACGGTAATAAAAAATGAATAAAAGCATGCGTGTGATGTGTAGTAAATTACTGTGCTCTCATCAACAATGTTAGACATTAAAATTAACTTTACAATAAAAGGTGAAATCGTTTCGGACACCACTTGTCTGTCAAACATTTTCTTCAAGAACTCACACGTTTTGAACGGCAATTTGCATTTTCAGTATAACACGCAACTTTCGTTCCAGCAGCCTGCAACACTTATGTTTGAAAAGTTCAGCTTTGAACAAGTGAACAGGTAGGGACAGTCCATAAAGGTGTGGCAGCAGGTCAATAAAAGCAACCTAGCAAGGAATTTATGAAAGTACAGTTTATAGTGGGTTTCATGCAACATTGATTGGTGGGCGGTCTAAATGATTTCTATCTTCTTTAGAAAAGCACAGTTTCCCCAAAGCGTACGGTAAGACCAGGTAAACACCGCTCAAAACCTGTCATAACTTACGCATATAAAACCTGTTGCACAACGATAAAATTTTTGGCGGGTTGATCATTCTGAAGATAAGAAGCGAACATTTTTTAAATAAACGAAAAAATTGTATTTGCTTTCAACTGAATGTTCATGCTACAGCCTTACGTGTTTATTGTGACTTTGTATGTCATTGAAGGTGTTTTCACTCAGCAGTGGTTGGCTGATCTCAGTTCTTCTAAGCTTCTCTCCGTTCGTGGAAGTTAAGACACTGAGAACTTCAGGTAAGAAACAAAACAAAAGAAACGCTGGCCACGGAAAAGTAGCAAGATGATTATCAAGCTTCCACATGTTCACATTAAAACCTAACTGCACAAGACGAGAAACGCCGTAAGTAAAGTACCTGACACAAGTTTTTCTAATCTTTTCTTTTTTATGTTTTTTGTTGCCAGTTTACATGTAGGCAGGTCATGGGCAAAGCTCTGCTAAAAGCAAATTGGAAACTCGTAAGAATTTGCTGCATGAGGTCGGTCGTTGATACAAGCAAGCCACATAACGTTTACACAACCTATGCGAACTGACAACTGCTTTCGTTGATTGTATCATTTGCCTCGTGGACGAGAGGCATAATATCTGCTTCCATTTTAGATCCAGCATAAACAACGTTCAAGGAACGTCTTCTTCAATCTCCCTTCCGCTTCAGAAACTCATTAAACTGCGTGGTTGAGAGTTGTTTCTGAAAGGTAGACAAGCTGTCCAGCCACAAGCTTCTCACGTAAAATTCAAGAACGAACAAAACTGGAGAAAGCGGCCAACGCGCCATCTGTTAGCGTTGCCTTTATCGATTTTGCATCAAGCAGCATCTAACTGCATATTGCGTTCACAAGGCTAGCGGTAGTGAAATGAGTTGCATAGAAAGGACCTTTACTCTTAAGATAACTTACTGCAACTTCTGCATCACATAAGTTTCCGTGGAGAGTCAAATTCATATCAAGTCACTGACACTTGATTCCAATATAATAAACTAATTAATGCCGGGATTTAGGAGTGTTGGCACAATGCACGCACATATATATTTGAACTGCTTCAGTTGTGTCTCATGCTAAAACACTTCAAGCAACAAGACTTGCAGCGAAAAGTCTCCTTTGTCCTCTTTTAAAGAAAAAATGCTAGTTTTCGCACCGTTTTGTTGGTTAAGATAATTCAGTTATTGCACGATTTGAAGATTGTAGTAATATAGTTTACACTTTACTCACACTGAGAAAGGGTAAACTTGCCACTAATTATACCGAATCGCCTATAACAGTGTCACATGGGTTTTGACATTAAATATTTTTTAGTGGATAGTAAATCAAAGTGACTGGTTGCAGCTAGCTTTGCATAGGTTTTGATTCAAAGCTATGACAACACTCTTCAATATTGACATTGATCAGAGGCAAGATGTTACGTCATTTTTACACAACCGTGTTTGTGATCACGAAATTTATTTTTTAGAAAAGTTTTAACGCTGACAGAGAAAATCAAAAGTGCAGTTTTTAAATTCCAAGCGTTATTTTAGACTTCGTGGAATTCATGAACATACAGAGAAAGAAAGGATTGCTTTGGCTGGTAATTCGCTTAGAGGAAAGCATCGAATATCTGTTTTTGCATGGAAGCTTATAAAAAAGTTGCACATATGGAAGCTTAACGAAAATTTTATCATGCGTAAATTTGTTACAGTTGCAAGTCTTGTCCAATTTTCGGATGACGCGTTTTAGACCGGAGTCGTACGTATTCGCATCTGTTTACGTTGCAGACCTTCATTCACGTATAGAACTGCCTTAGAACAAGTGCGCAACTGCACAGGGACGATAGAAAATTAATGAAACGGACGCATTCGTGATCATAAACCATACGTAATCTTATCCACGCCCTGCGTCAGCTGCATTTCCAGAGAGATCACCGCGTGGCTGGTTTCTTGCTTCACAGCATTCTTGTTTATGGTGCAATAAGTGTGGTTGATCGTACCGGGAACTTAAGAAGGTGCACTAGTAATTTTTCGACCTGATAGATCTGCACCCTATGGGTAAATTGCTGCATCCCGTGCATCACCATGAAACATCACAGTACAGTTTGGGGCAGTGTCCGCTAGTTCTGACAAGCCACAAGTTAAAATTTTTGTTCTGCAAAAATTGCTGTATTTGACTGAACGCGGTGTTCCAGGACCAGTACAAAATAAGTTTATAATGCGATCGCTTTATTCTCAAATCGACGCAATTAAAACACAAAAAGGTCTAACGGAAAGGAGAATATTATAGTGTATCTGTCACTAGTGACTAGTACAACCAAGCGCCAAACTACATTTCACTAAGAAGCGACATGAGGCTAGCTCCACCAAGGCGAGCTGCGCACTCTCGTTAAGTTCGCTTTACTCGCCATGTGCTGTAGTTCGTTCAAGAAAATATGGTCAGAGGTCAAATTAAAAGCCAAATTCTCCGCTATAGCACTGGCCAACAAACGTGTAGCCAAAAATAATAATCAAAGCGCTAAGCGAAAACACCCTATTCAGAACTTCACCCCACAGCCAAACTACAGTATACAACAGTTTATATGCACCAATCACACAAAATAAATTTGTTTCACGTCGATCCTCAAAAAACCTAAAATTACCTATGATTCTCTTATGAAAAGGCACATCCACCCCTGTTGCCCCCCTTTAACAAGGTCAGGGGGCAATACCCTCATCATTTCACCGCTCTCCGGTGTCCCTGAAATTACCTATGATGCTGTTATATAAAGGCACCTGTGCCCCCGTTGAACCCCATTTCAAAGGGCGGGAGGCAGTACCCACGTCGTGCACTTAGAACGAAGTACATGCAAAAAGTAATTCGGAAGAAGAAACAACTTACAGCAGGAGGTTGCAACAAACATGCACTGATGGGAATGCTTTGATGAAACCTGATCAATGTTCGTAAACATTTCCCTAGAGTGCACAACCTACTATGCTTCGATTTAGAAAATTGCAATCACTCTAAATTGATTGAATTGCAATTACACAAAAGGTCTAAAAAAGGTTTGGTTGATATGAAACAAAGAGGCGATGTCCATTCTTCCTAACCCAACTGCAGTGGCGTACCTATGCAAAATGGCGCCCGTAGCAAAGTTTAATGCGCGCCCTTTCTGATAATGTAAATTTTAGATATAGGCACAATTTTTACGAAAGTTAAACCATGAAGAAAATAAATGTTTTCAAATGGAAAATATTTGCGTTGATTTTTGCTTTGAACTTTCAGCAAATAAAATATAACTTATCCGTAAAGACCATGCTTCTAAACTCATTTATTTTTATTATGAAGAATATCAAAACATCTAAATAATAACGTTATCGTAATTTATAGGCCTACATAGCAGTCTAGCGCAGGCCCGTAACCAGCTTGGGACAACAGGAGGGGCGAAGAGTTTCCTGAGAGGGGCCCAAATTTTTTGAACTATGTCCAATCTTTTCAAACGATGTCCAACACATTTCTCCGGGGGGGGCGAAAAATTTTCTATGGGGCTTCACCCCCTCTGGTTACGGGCCTGCTACATAGTGTTTCCTGACAAAATTTTACATCTTACAAAAAAATCAAGCAACATATTGCAACCGGCAACGACAATTTTTTTCAAAAAGGAACACGTTTTTAATTTGGATTGTACAATGAATTTTAAATGCAAATCATGTACCTTGTTGCGTTCGAAAAAATGCAATTCCATCGAAACGTTAATATATCCAGCCTTTTCCGGTTAAAGTACAGAAAATGTCTCTTTCTATGCTCATCAAAGCTAGACCACACAATCTGCCCTGACTTATTCTTAGTCAGTGAGGCTTGGCAGGTATGAATGGACCAATTTCACTTTGCTGAAAGATCGCTCGAAGCATGCAATACATACTGCGATCGTCAGCGTTTTCTGCGAAGCAATTCGAAGAATGTCAGGAGGGCTTCAGGACGCGATAATTTTAAGTTGCACGGCTTGAAACTAGCATTTTGCAGTCTGGAATATTCTCGTACAATTGCTTGCTATCTACATATGAACTGTAAACAGCTCCTAAATTGCCACACGTAGATTTTAGTTTTTCACAGACAGGACCGTAAAAAGGCCTTGGACATCGAACAGAAAGACAAATTTGGATAGAAATAGCTAGATCTAAACACGAGTAACAAATCACTCCTTTCATGAGATAAAAATTTTGCTCAGCTGGTACGGTAACAATACTAAATTCTAATTTTTCGAAGACTAACTAATGTTCTCTTCCTTAGCTCTGGACTGGGGCATTGCGTTCAGCCTTTAATCGGACACTAGTGGCCATCGAAGAAGTTTCGTACAGTAGGAGTGGACCGCAGTCTGCAGCAATTAAGTGAATCGCAAATCTGTATATGACCTCAACACCAGTTATTTGCATCATGGGCAGATTATCACAGCTGCGGACATAACTCGTCTCAACCAGATGCTGACTTATATCTTCTTGCCTGAAATACAGCAGTACGGAGTGACTGGGCCTTTCTTATACCCTGAGAAGGACGATGCCTTGTAGATGTGGCAAGCGAGCGTTCTTGTTCTGTCACAATGTGTCACAATATCTGCCCGTCGTGTTGTGTCACAGTACCGTAGTTTTGTCATAATGCTTGGTGGAGCTGACGCAACACGCCCGACTTAATACATTATATATGGGTGCGCTGTGTAGCTTCGTAGTTTATGGTTGTATGGGGTCCAAAATAGAGGCTCAAGAAACTGTAAACAAATATTTTTATTGTGCCAAGCAATTCTTGCGGCCCCCTGAAAGTTGCGCCCATGGCACGTGCCATGCCTGCCATACCCTAGATATGCCCCTGCCCAACTGCATAGTCAGTGCACGTTGCAGGAGTCCGATTTGTATTGGTAGCAGTAGCTGATAAATTAATTGGACAAGATGAAATTGAACTGTTTTGTGTGTTGTTGTTTTTTACAACGCATGTCGGGATTTGATTTTGCTTTCAGTTTTTTAGGTTTTTGATGTATTTTCACTTAGCGATAGTCTTACTACATGTTTTATTTTTCATTAAATTTCACTTACCATGCTTTTAGGTTCATTGTAGATTTCATTTTTAACTGATTTTATCATGAAGTTTTTAGTCTAGCACTAGATTCTTTTTCCAATTTAAATACTATTAAATTTATCCCCAGACTCGAAAGCATTATTTAACATTTACTGAAATTTGTTGCTATATTCTTTTGGCCAAAATATGAAATGAGGCACCCCTGAAAAAATTTCAGTTTCGCTTATAACAACCTGACAAGGGCGGAGCTAGGGGGGTGCCAGGGGAGGCCACTTCCCCCTCAAAGTTTTGCCTGGCCCCCCCAAAATTTTCCGCGTGACGTCAGGCGGAGTAGGTATCTTTCTGAAAGTCCTACACAGACCATTGACAGCTCACTTGTTGCAAAACTGGCCCCTCCAGTGGCCCCCCCGAATGAAAATGTCTGGCTCCGCCCCTGCAACCTGAGCTTTATGTTGTCGTATGTGTTGAGCAGGTTACTGTGTATAAGAAGTCAACCGAGTTGCGTTTGTTTCTTTCCGGCAAACGAGTAGATGTCTGTGATATTTTTTATCAAGTTAACTTTCCAAACGTGAAAGTTTTATTGACATGAAACAAACAAATCATGGACTTTACTTTGCCCGAGGCTTGAAATAAAAAAAAACTGCGGATGGGTTTGACTTTACTAAACACAAATTTCAGATTTGTAACATTTTGTGGTACATTCAATTAAGCACAAAGATCAGCCTGCCTTAAGGAAATAGAAGCGTGCAAGGACGCCACAACAGCGGTAGGGCAGGGGAAGTCAATGAGTGAAGGACAATAGAAATTTATAAAAAACAACAAAATCGTTACCAATTATGCTTGTTGTTGTTCTGCAATAATGTTCACCCCCCAAAACAACAGATTTTAAAGAACACCATTCTGCATGTTCTGGGTGCGCGAATCGCTGCAGCAAAATTATTTCGAGCGATCTTGATAAATCATGGAATTACCTATGACGTTGTTTGAAAATGCACCACCGCCCCCGTTGCCCTCCTTTTTGAAAGTGTAGTGGGCAATGTCCCCGCTCTCCGGCGACCCTGGAAGAGTAACATAGACAAAAAATCTTATCAGTTTTACACCGACTTGGAAATTTTCAGGCAACTGTAGACATTGTGTATCTTTATGAGACTCTTTCAAAACAAGTGTAGAAGTTCGAGAGCACCTCGAAGCAAAATGTAAGGTTTGAATGTGAGACAGAATAAACAGGTTTTCAACAGGATTGCACGAAGAAACGCAGCGACGTGAAGAATTCAACGACTGATGGTCAGAAATTTATGGACACTGCAAAGGTGTTAGCAGTGGTGTGTTCAAAGGGAGGCGAACGAGACGATTGCCTCGCCCCCCCCCCTTTTTGGGGGCCCCCACTTGAGGTGTGACGCGCGTACATTTTCCTTATTTTTGGTGACAAACTTATTATCCACTCATGCACTGTACTACAAATCAGATCATAAGTAAGTACTCTGCTTTCAAAAGGCCCGTCTGCAGAAACTGTGATGTGCAGGTACTTCGCTTTCAAAGGGGCCCCCAACAGCAACTGAAATGTGTAAGTACTCTGCTTTCAAACTTCATTGAAGGGGCCCCCTAAAAGAAACTGCAATGTGTAAGTACTCTGCTTTCAAAGGGGCCGCAACAGCAATTGTGATGTGTAAGTACCTTGCTCTCATAGGGACCACAACAGCAACTACTCTAATGTAAAATTCCTTGCTTTCAAAGAGATCTCAACAGCAGTTGCACTGTAATGTACAAGTAGTATGCTTTCAAACGGGGACCCAACAGCAGTTGTACTGTGTAAGTAGGTACCTTCATTTCAAAGTGGCCACCAACAGCAACTTCAATGTGTAAGTACCTTCCTTTCAAGTGGACGCCTAACAGCAACTGTAATGTGTAAGTACAGGATTCCAACGGGTCCCAACCACCATCTCCAATGGGCAAATAAAGAAAAGCTTTAAACGAATGTCTATACCTTGAAGAAATTGTGGGTTAAAATTTCTTCCAAGAGGTTCTGAAAAGACCCTATCAAATAAGAGCAAATATTTATGCCAAATGATAATTAATTTTTTACACCAAATGATGATTTTTAAAGATTGAAGTATTTGGTATATTGATAATGTTATGAAAATGCCACAGTTGAACAGAAAGTATCCAAGTGGAACAGCAAAAAGAAGGAAAAAGCAAGACTACATTTATGCTTCTTATCAGGTAGCAGAAATGACATTTTTTGAGTATTACGAGTGCTCATTTTTTATACAGATATTTCAGGTATTTTAGGTGGTTTGAATTTAGCCTATGCTTGAAGTCACAAGTTATTTGAAGCTTGACTGGTAAATGGCTGATTTAAGGCAGACTTGATAGGTGATGTTTACGTTTTTTTGCCAGCTCTTAGCCAGTATAACTTGAACCGTTTTTTTCTTAGCACAGATTTAATCAATTGTGTAGGCTACTTGCTGCAGTAGAAATGTTTGTGATAAGGTATATGATGAATTATTTCCTACTTTTGCACATTTTTCAAACAACTCGTGTCAATGCAAGGTGAGGGCAGCCTTGACTCATCCAGCCTCAAAGGGTTCCAAAACAAATCTCAGGATGGATGCTTTTGTATACTATGCTGTTGTAGTTCAAAGGACGAGATTTAACCCCTTAATATCGGCATTATTGTCCACTTGTTGAAAAAATGTTTTCTACTCAAAATTATTATCAAATATGAACCTAAAAACTAAATTGTGTGCTATTTTCCTATTATAAGTTTTATTGGGGGGAATGGATTCATGTGCCGAATTGGGGACACTGGTAATTTGGGCCTGTGTACAGGGAATTTTGAGTTAAAAAAAATATAATCATATTTTTGTTTTTTGTCAGTACATACCATAACAGAAAAGCAAAACTGAAACAAATAGGTTACATGAAGCAGCACTGCTGAAAAGAAACAACTTTGACGAGCTGAGCCATCATAAAATCAGATTTTTATGAATTGCTATCAATTTGCATTGAAATGATTGCCTTTTATCCTATAAACATAGTATTTCTGTAAATGACAGCAAGGCAAAGACGAACGTCAATGCTTTTGTAATGATTTACACTACTTGTTGAAACCTCGTAACCATTTTACGTCTTAGGAAATTTCAAAGTCGTTGTGTGTTTTTGTTGAAAAGGCAATTGTTTTCTTTGTCTCTAACAAAGCATTCTAAAACTGATAAGAATCTTTATCTTAAGAATGGTTCGCATTTTATCAAAGGAAGCATTGCATATACCAGATCAACATTTGTTGCATGTTTTGAAAGCATTTGAAAATGCACTAGAATCACAGTTGAAGTGCATTACTGGTAATATAGCTTGAAACAATTTTTGTGTTTGTTTAGACCAGTGATGCAGTCGAGAACGTAACCTTCGAGACTGAGACCTGGTTAAAACTTCGAGACCGAGACCATCAAAAACTCAAAGACTCGAGACTTGAAATTTGAAACCGTGACTCAAGACTTCAAAATTTGAGCATTTTGCCAAATTTTTGTTTTGAATGTCGTCATCATTTCTGAGTTGATTTTTTTAAATTTCTGGTATTTTCCAACATGTTTGGTTGTTTCTTACCTGCAAACATAACAAACAAAAAATCTCTGAATTTTAGAACTACACTATTTCTTTGCAATGCTCAAAGTCTCGAGACCTGTAGCCTTCGAGACCGAGACTCGCAAAAATGGGTCTCGAGACTCCATCACTGGTTCAGACATAGATGTACATTGCATTTACTACAGAGAATATTGGTTTCCCCACTGCATGTTTGCCAGTGATGGAGTCTTGAGATTTGGTCTTGGTCTCAAGACTTCCCATTTGTCGAGTCTCAGTCTCGAAATTTTGAGGTCTTGGTCTCGATCACGAGTACATGTACTTGAGGCTTTGAGTACTGCAAAAATATGGCTAAGTGAAACTTTTGTAAATCAACGTGTTTTTGGTCTGCTGTATTTGCAGATAAGAAACAACCAAAGCAGGTAGGAAAAATGCCAGAAATTCGAAAAAATTGCAACTTCGTACTCGTGACAATATTTTTTGAATATTTGTAGAAAGATATCGGCATACACCACAAATTTCCGATTCTCGAGTCTCGGATTTTTCGGTGAGATGTCGGTCTCGAAGGTTTAACCAGGTCTCGGTCCCAACGTTTAGGTCTCGACTACATCACTGATGTTGGTTCTTGCATCATTGTCGCCTCGCTTCCACCTCCGACCAATGTTATCTCTTCAGATGTAATTTTGTGACCTGCATGTTTCTGCAGAGCAGATTCCCCAGAATTTACGGCTTCTTGTTGTAGATACCCCAGATTTAAATTCCAAAGATGGTTTTGCGTTTGTTCGAAAACTATGTTTTTGTCTTTTTTTGGTAAAAGCTTTAGTTGCGCTGGATTTGAAGTCCGGAAAATTATTTTGCTTTGTATTCGGAACACCAAAATAATCACAATCCTATTTATACAAAAGCTATCTAATCATGACAACCAAATCAACAAGACGAAAATGTGAACTATGGTGATATTGCATTCATCTTAGCCCAATTATGGAATATGATATGCTTCAATTTCTGACTTTTCCAAAGTGGAAAGCTTGGGACTCTTCAACGTTTCTTTTTGAATCATTGTTGCAAACATTTTAACTGCGAAATGCCATATCACAAGTGTCTTCTTTGGAATCAGATGAATGGCTGTAAAGTCGTTTCTTGTAGGAAGAATATAGTATGGATCCCCATTATTGTCGTACTACTTACTATTATCAATTTCACATTCTGGAAACCTTACTTTCCAGTCACTTTCTCGCCATAAAACGATCTTGCTTTCATTTAGTAAGAAGTTACGCCTTTTTCCACAAATATCTCGTCATAATCAAACAGCAATAATTGCCGAAATAACTGCAAAAAAGAAAAAAAACTGCAATACCCAGACTTGCGGAATAGTATCGTTTATCTACAATTTTATGCCTAAATGACCACTGTGCCAAATTTTTCCCAGCCACAAAAACCTGCCTAAAAACTAACAAAGCAACGATACTAAACAAAAAACGCCAGATTCTTATTCTACAGGAGTGACTCTTAATTCCTGATTTTTTCTGTCGTCCAGAACTGAAAATTTTTCCCAAAAATGTTCATCAAAATCTCTACTGAATCTCTCCTGCTGAGAACCAAGAGTCGACAGAATTCAAGATGGCGTATGTCAAACCTGAATCACTGAAAGGCGATCAAGCACTTGAAAAGAAAGTGCGACTCCGGCCGAATTCGGGACACAGGTCGTTGCGTGATAAAAATAACCGTGTGCAGAACAAAACAACAAAACGTCAGATGGGACGAATTCGGCACATATGACGTTAAAGGGTCAGTCCAGAGACTAACAAATTTAGTGTTTTCAATCTTCTTGGTTGTTGTTGTAGTTTCATGATTTCCCATAAAGACACGAATGTGAACAAATTCCGGATACCAACTACCTGTAACGGCGCGCAGCGACCAAAATGTCTTAACCTTTGTTTCTTCGTCCAAACAGTGTGATTCACTCTTTGAACGCCGCCTTAAAGTCTAATATTAATGAACTGACTTGATGGATTGCACTGATACTTCTACAGTAGTAACCCTTTTGCAACTCCCTGGCATGGGTCGTTAGAGCAGTGATTTTCAACCGGTGTTCCGTGGAAAACTAGTGTTCCGTGAAAGATCGTCAGGTGTTCCGCAGGAAATTTGATAAGTTTGACTAGTGTTCC
>JGI24021J15306_10008056_pt1 | contig 12920 bp, 7 predicted proteins | sample Ectturendosymbi1_FD_15306 | JGI IMG/M metagenome (IMG submission 15306) | reverse complement strand
CCGCTTGAGCGACTAGAAACCCCACTAATAAATAAAAACAGCCAGGGCAAGAATCCTAGATGTTCAATCAGAGATGAAATTTCGCAGCCCTCCCGGCGATTTTCACCACGAGCCGCCACTGCAACGATATACAAGGTGTTTCAAAAAATTTGACATCATTTTGCAATCTAATAACTTTGGCAGTTCCTGTTTAAATAACTTTAAATTTACACAGATTGTGTGGAAACAGGCCAAAATTTTGTGCTTAATATTTGATATGTTTATCTTTTCAGGTGTAGAAATTTTTAATTGATAAATTATTCGTACTGCGGTCAAACCTGCTGCATCGTGTTTGGGAGGAGCTAGACTACCGACTTGACGTTTTCCGGGCAGAACCGTCGCCAGAAAGTTTTCTATAGGGGGACTTGACATTGTAAAACTAACCAAAACTCCACTTATTTTAAAGTGTTTCACGTTTCAATTTGGGGGGGCTTGGAGCTTTGTTTGGGGGGCTAACCCACCAAAGCCCCGTGGTGACGGGACTGTTTCCGGGTAACAGGCGGCGCGCACACTGAACATTTGTAAAATCTTTTATGGAATTCACGTGCCTTTAAATTTCTTATTCAGATTTACGGGAATAAATCTTGTTTTGGTCAACATTAAACCTGTTGAATTTCATTTGATTCGACTATGTAGTTTCTGTAATATTTACATGTCAAATTTTTTGAAACACCCTGTATTTAACATTTGCAGTCATAGAAAAATTCACTTCAACACGACAAGCTTGCTTGGATATGATTGTGGTTAAGGTTTTTATTTAAGGGCGATCGAAATGGTTGTACAACTTGGCAATGGCTGCAGTTGTTCAACGCAATTAGTCGAACGTAAGACTCCGCAATCACTGCTGATCATCCAAAAGGCGTGTCCCACCTGGCATGGTTTGGTGATACAGTTTTCGAAATAGACGTCTGATGCTAACCAGTCGCTCCGGGCTTTCGTGGGCTTAGTCCCGCAAACAAAGCTCCAAGCTTCCCAATGTGAAACACTATAGATCAGTGGACTTTTTGGTAAAATTTTAGAATGTCAATCTCCCTACACAACGTAAAGGCTCCCAACTAAAGACCTGGCGACGGTTCTGTTGGTAACGAACAAAGGCAAGGAATAACACTGCATATTGGAAGAGGTCCAACCCAACATCTAGACCAAGTCCGCAAATCGCGATGAAGACTGCAAGCCAGCGCTTCTCAACCACAGTCGGTTTTAAACCTGTTTACGATATTTTTTCAAAATGGGTCCCCGCACCTGTAAAGGGCTCCGCGCAAGTGCCGACAGAGTTAACGTTTGCAGCGTTTTATATATTCTACGAGGATTAAAACACTACTGAAACATAAAGTGAACAACGAAACGTTTTTTACTGAGATCATATTATCAGATTTATTATTATAGCCTGCTACATGCAGTGTAAATACTTTTTTTAGTTAAATACTACACGAAATTTTAACAAAAATAAATGTTTACATCTGTAAAGTAGGTATCGCCATCACATCCCTTAATTTTTTCTTTGATCCCCTGGAATGAGTAAACTATTAAAAGGCCACGCGGTGGGCTTACCGAAGATTAAAAACCAACAGGGAAGAAAATTTGACGAAACATGTCATGTTCGTATATGCATATGTAAAGAAAGCAAAATGTAGAAAAATTAATGATAAAGACGGCGACAAGCAGAAAAAGCAAGAGTTATAATCGACAATAAAAAACAAGACTCATTTCAGTCTGTGAGTGTTTGGATGTGATTTTCAGAAATATTTATTAATCCTTATATCTTTAAATAAGCACGAAACATTATTTTCTCTCATTTCAAATTTTTCTAAGCAAATTTGAGAGGTGGAAAGGGCGGAACTTTTATGGTCGGTTCCAGGCGGCACTTAGCCTCGCTATACCACTGCCTTGGTAGCAACGCTTATAGTAGCACAGTTCATAATTATTTATATATGCATAGCCTGGTGCTAGATTCGTTTGTGATGCATGTACATTACCAGGAAATTTTTCTGATTTGGTATCTTGCACTTTATAACGTAGCTTATTGAATTTAATGCTAATTGTGCTTTCCTTGAAGCAGGGGTGTGGAACCGGAGCCCAAGTAATTTTTGATGGCTGGAGCCGCAGCCAAAAAATTTAGAAATAAAACCAATGCAGCCAAAAATTTTAGATGCTTGGAGCTGGAGCCTGAAATTTGAGTTTCGGCGCCACAGCCTGCTTTGAAGTGTGCACTATCATAGTGCTATGAGCCAAAGATACGAGCACAAACCTGAGTTCATTGCTAAAACTCGATAGACCAATAACTGAATAAGGACTAAGAATGTGCAATTTTACGTGAAATCGATTTCCTATTAAAAATTTGCTAATCGATTCCTTGCTTACCCCCATTGTGCGAGCACATACTTGAATGTAAATATGTGCATGTTTGAATCATCGCAAAAAAATGAAAGCAGAGTGCAGTCGGCTGATTCCTCGAAAGCATACAGAAAAACTAGTGCATTTAACTGATGAAGTATTCGATATTTTTGCAAGGAAATTACATACTTAAATTGGATCTTTGAAGACGTGCGCAACCATTGTGCAGTGTATTAAAATCTTAGGCATTTATGAAGATAACAATCAACTGCGGTCTGTTCGGCGTCACAGGGATTTCAGAGATCAGAACCAGAACAAATGCAGATAAGCTGTAATATCAAAAGAGTATGAAAATCAAACAAAAAAGGCTGAAGTGAATGGGACTCAACATTCACAAGACAAAGTCATAAGGGAACACGTCTCGTCGGCGGAGGACAACATGAAACACTTTTAAAAGCATTACAATTTCCAATGACGAGATGGGCATAAAAAATAGTCAAAAATCAACGTTTTTTAAAGCTACAGTACTTAGGTTTGCGATGGAAGGTTTCGTTCAGCAGCTTCCATTGAGGACTTCAGTTTATGTAAATGATCCAAGGAGCACGTCAAAAACGGCCTAATAGCATTTATTTCCAGCTGCGTCAAATTGTCCAGCCGAGCATGACCGGCTTGCAGCTTAACAAATTTGTCTATGTTGCTTCTCAATTTAGCGGCTCTGATATCCCAGATGTCTTTCACAAGCGTCCGTAGAGTGTCAGCGTGTGGTACGTTGTCAGCGGCATGAGCCAACAATAAATGACACATTTCGCGAAAATGTGGATTTGGCAGACGTGTGAAAAACTCGCTTGTGGCTTCTTCATCCTTTGTAGATTCAAGCTTTTCAACAGTAAACCAATCCGGAGGATAAATTCTGCATTTCTGTCTTTCTTTCAAAGAAATGGCAAGCCACAAAGGTACTTCTACAGGCAAACCAGGATTGAATGGTCCGTAATCACCAGAAATGAAATAAACCTTGTCCAAAGAAAAGTTCGGTACAATGCTGACAAGCTGTTTTTCAGCAATAAATTCTATTTCTGTGTGATCCATGTCAGTCTGATCTTTCTATTTCAGCCCACTACTGGAAACTGCTTGTTGCGGTTCCAATATTTATTAAAACTTGAATAAGCAGACATGTATCATAATCATGCCTGTGAAAACGCAAACAACCAATAAAAGTAAACTTGCCAAAATCATCTGCAATCAGTACACCAACTGGAATGCTTGTTATACCTATAAATGAGGATTTAAGCACTGTCTGTGCACACTGCACCAGTAACAAAAATCAGCACGCATTGATGTTATTTAATGGAAATCGATTTCGCCACACGGCATCTTCAGTCTGTTCAACTTCAGGTTGGTACCTCGGTAAATGTTGATCCCAAAATTCTAACCCATTACTCTAGTCCTGATCTTGGAGTTACTGTTATTAAAATCCTGGGATATCAAGAGTGTATCCAAGAACGCCAAAACTGTGTGATTTTGCATGGGTTTGTGGATTATTTACGTTTCAGAGCAGCTTTACGATGCAAACCTGTCATGGACATAAAGGTGAGGGTGTCAGTGTCATAATGACCTTAGCCTTGTGATGATACTAATTACTGACTATCATGTAGCGATTCATTGAACAATCGCAAGTAACTTACTACACATGTTGCAACCATTGTGACTACTAATGATTTTTGATATTCTTAAAATCTAACAAAATGCTTTACCTGGGCCATTTACAGTATATAGCCTCCAAGCACATTTATGAGTCTTTTTCTTGATGTCTGCGCAAGCCATTAACACCCTATGAAAAATTTCTTTCTGCAGTGAAACAAACTTATTACAGCCCTGGGTAATCTGCTCATAGAAACTGCTTAATGTGAAAATAACCAAAACCATTTGACATATAGCTGTGAAGTGTAAGTTTTACTGCAGGAATCAATCAGTAAGTTGGGATACACACATGACAAAAGCCATAAAAATATTAAGTTTGCTAGGTGCTGCTTTCCACTAACAGTATATAAAAGTGCTAAGGATGAGAACTATCAAAAGTGAAGAAGTGGTACAATAAATTAAAGATCAAGTGTGACACAAAAAACCTTGAAACAAATGAAGTTGCATACTTTCACTAAATTAATTCTAGTTTTTATTAAATCGCACCATGATTACATGTGAGTGTTCAATAAATGAAATGCAATAGTGTGATGCCTAACATGTGCAGTATGTCATCATCTCATACGAAGTGCTAAAAGCAATTGTTTCATTTGTATCTGCAAAGGAAAATATAAAGTTCTATGCACAACAACAAAGCACTGATAAATGTGGGAGTAACCAAACATACAGGCAGGGGAAGATCCAAGGAGGGACAATTGGGGCAATCACCCACTTAAAACCTATGAAAGTAACTTTATTCACTGTGATTTTGTACAAATCGGAAAACAGCATTCATGATATAAGGCCATTTTGACGTCCATTATTTTGTCACAGGAGTGTTGTGAAGTATACTTCATCTACCTTGCAGTAGTGAACCCGTAATGAGACTTGACAACCAAATTTTACTGAAATTCCCCCAAAAAACTTACTGGCTAGATCCATCCCTGCATACAGGTTTCAGTAAGCAACAATAAATTAGGGCTACCATATTTTCATCATCAAAAGAACACCTTTTCCAGTCAGATGCATAAGCTAAAAACTACCTGTATTCAAGGTTCAAATAGGCTGCACTTTTTTACTCTAGCTGTAGAACAGTTCAACGAGCTGTAACATAGATAAAATTAACAAACCAGGAACATTTTAACAGCAATATCTTGAGAAACTCGATCCTCTAAATTTGCAAACACAGTACAACTGTGTGGCACAATTTTAATCTTTTATTGTTATTGTGTCCAGAACCACTGAGTCCAAAAAAGGCAAACAGTAGCATAGAGGGTACCATAAAAAGCTACTATTTTTGGTCACCTAGTTATGGATTCCTGGCATGACGCTAACTACAACAGGTGGGGCTGCAGTTCAGAAGTTTTCAGGAACCTGGAACCTTCTTCAGACATTGCTATTTTTGCATCCAATCTTGTCTGGAGCAGTGACTCAAACTGTGAATCAAAATGCCTTTTCCAGGGCAGACTGAGCTTTTCTGCAGGGTTGCCAGATGGTGCAACATTTGCCAACGTTTTTGGCAATAGTTTTCCATGCAAAAATCTTGCTGTTTTGTAAAATAATAATTGTGAATATTGACAAAACAGCCCATTTAGGATTATTTATGAAATGAACACCAAAAAAACGTAAGAGAGAAAATACAGCCCAACATTAATCATTGTGAATTATCATTCCGATCACCCTCCAATTTCTGCAAAGCATGTTTAGTTATTTGTACTGTGCTTTACAGTAGAACTTCAGTTCAGTTGTCAAAAATTAAAAATTGGAAAGTATGGAAAATATATGGATTGCAAAAATCATTATATATGTATCAAAAAAACAATAACATCGTCATTCTCAAAATTTTTGCCAAAATTTGCCCTAAACTGGACAAACACTTGACATATCCTTTGTCAAGCACCTGACAACCCAGACTTCTGCTATGCAATGCGTCAGTTGAGGAACTTGGAAATGATCATATGCAGGTGGAAATATTTCTCCACTCTGATAGCACGTCAATCATTCAAATGCACCAGGTGCAGATTGATGTGTACAAACATAATTGAAATGACAACACAATAACTTTTTTGTACTAGTTTTTTGACACAAAAATTTCCACAAAGGTTTGTCATACCTAGATACATTAATCCTGACAAAATCATGCAAATCGACTAAAAACATTGAGTTGTCGAAGTTGGATTTTTTTGACTGGCTCTGGAAGTCCTATTGGATCATTTTTTACATCACACTCTTAAATTGAGAATTCCTGTTGAAATTGTACAATTTTTTGAAACTTTTGTTGAAACAGAGATTTCTTGCTATGCACCACAATTCCCATTGATTTTAACAGCCAAATTTTATTCCCTTTAGGTTAAGGAGTCGTAGTCAGAAATTTTTTTAAGTTCGGAGTCAGATATTTTACCTCCGACTCCACAACCCTGGTGGTAGGTGCTAACAGTTGTTGTCTGAAGTATAATAATTTTTTTCATACTTGTTTGTTTGCATAGAGATATTCTAATTATGTTCTCCATAACTATTCGCATAGTTAACACCTTCAGAGCCGGTCTTAATCAAGCGGTTCACGCCAAAACAGCTTGATCGTATGTGGTTCGCGCGATCATAACACCAGTGCCATATGCTCTAGAGAACTGTTCAAATGCTCAAAAGGCACGGCAAGTCTTGTAGTTTGCATGAAAAAAAATTTTTGGTTGGGGGTTGCAGATTTTTTGTCAGTGACGTCATAAGTGGAGGGCTTTTAAGCCACCTTGGCCCACTTCACCTGGCCCTGGGCCCAAACCGTTATATGGTAGTATTTCGCTTAAGTTTTTGTAGGAAACTAGGTTAAACCTGAGTCTTTTGATACTTTAGATGACCTGCTGGGATTTCGGGTTCAAAAATTATGATCTAAAGTAAACAAAATATTTGATTATTCTCTTAATTAGATAATTAATTATTTTGTTCATTTTATAGCATAACTTATGAACCAGAAACGCTAGAAAGTCGACCAAAGTCTGAAAAGACTTGGACTCAAGCCTAGTTTCCAATAAGAACTTCAGCGAAATACTTATCTAGCAGCTGGGCCCTAGGCCAGGTAATATGAGCCAAAATGGCTAAAAAACTACCTCACTTATGACGTCACTCACAAAAAAAACAAAAAAAATTGTTTTTCATTGCAGACTAGAATGAAGACTTGCTCAATCTTTTAAGGGTTTGAACAGCTCTTTAGCACAATCGGCAGAGGAGCTATGCTGTTGGTAATACAACCGAAAACTGCTGTTTCAGGCCGATTTCCAAGTAGGAATATATCATCATGCCCCGCTTGGTTTCCAGCAACATTTTGCTAGGCCTAGTCTACAACACTGTACAAATCACCTAGGATTACTTTTTTTTGTAATTGCCTTTTTGCAAAGAAAATTTCCACAAATATTCCTAATAATTATTACTTGTGCGCATCACTCTTGAAATTTCGAAATGGTTTTGATGAAAATCTTTGGAGTTATGTGCTTTCAGATCTGGAGCTACTAGGCCTACAGAGAGTAGACTACAAAACTTTACACATTTAGCGAGGTTACAAGGTTTTTGTGTGCAGCACCATAATTTTTTTAGAACTAATTTCTTTGCCATAAAAATTTACACGAATGTTTTGCTACATGAATAAAAGATGCAATCTTTTATCACAAAACATTAGTAAAATTATGGTAAATTTTGAACTAGAAACCCAATAAAAGGCTCAAAAGATGCAGATTTTAGCATAGTTTCTCCTAAAATCTTCAGCAAAATACTTTCCTTGTATGGTTGAGGTCCAGAGTCCGATAACACCAAAACCTACTTCACTTAAGAGATTGTATCAGGGTTGCCAGATCTCCGTTTTGCCAAGGAGCCAAATCTAGTCCAGAAAAGAGCCAAATTATTAAGGGGCCAAAAATGGCCAACCATTTTTTTCCAAATTTATCAGGAGTTACAAAGTCATGAACCCATGCTTAGCAATTTATTGAATGGCAATGTTCCTCAATCACAATTGTAGCTCAACAGCAAAATAAGTACATGATGAAAGATCATAAGAGAGCAACTCAATTTCTATGTGTAGCCAAAAACTGAGATAAATTTACCCTTGTCGATAAGTGCTAAAGCGATCAACAACAATCTGAACAACAGCAACAAACATGTGCACCACCTAAATAACAGTAAGTTAGGTAATGTAACAGTTCTCAATGCTACCTCTAAACTGCAGCAAGTAACAGGTATGCTGATTAACTTACTTTCATATTCAAGATTCCTCACAAAATTTTGCAATCAAAAACCTTCAAAATACAAGAATTTGGTGAAAATCTGCTATCTAGTCAAAATAGTGAAAAATATGGTTTCTTCCACAGGACTCAGGGTGGTCAGATTTAATTCTTGCAAAGGGCCAAGTCTGTCCTGGAAAAAGGCCAAACGAAATTTTGGGGCTAGCAGGTATTATTTGGGACCAAATTTCTGAAATTTGGCCCCAAAAGGGCCAACCTGACAACCTTGCATTGTATTGTCTTGTGTAACGTCTTCACTCCACCAACGTTACAATGTAAAACCAGTGTTGCCAGATGGTTGGTTGTCACCTAAACCTGCTAAATCGCGTCACAAAAAGCTGCTAGATACAGCTAAAAACCATGTCACAAATTTTCAGCTAAAACCTACCTAAAATACTGAATTTCTGCTTAAAAAACTGCTATTTTTTAGGTGTTTAAAATAAACTTGTAAGGCTATGTGTCTATTTTGGTCTTGCACTCACTATCAGTATCAACTGACCAGACATTAGGCCTATGACTTCCTGGCGTAACTGAACCACCTGGAAAAATGATATATGTTGTGGGATAAAAATATATTCTGCCAATGTGGTCTTCCAAACCCAATGCGCTCACTAAGCACAGACGCAAATCATTCAGGAATTTCAGGTTTCAACAAGCCATTTAGTTACTTGTTAATATCAGTGGCGTAATTGACGGGGGGAGCAAGGGGCCAAGCCACGTCCCTGGCAACCTAAATGTTAAAACTGAGCCCCCTTCAGTTGACCTTTTGATATTTAGTATTGCTTAGGTTGTGTTTTTCGGTGTGTTTTTGCTTTTTTAGCTAGTACAAACATTCATGACATCCAGATTCACTATCTTTTCTTAATGTTTTTCTAAGTATTGGCTAGTAGCCCCTCAAGGTGACCAGGGGGCCACTTTTTCAGCTAAGCTTTGCCACCACCCCTGGTTCAAACCTGAGGTTTATTACGCCAATGGTTAATATAATGATGCAATTATCTGCTTGAAGCACTTCACGGTGTCATAACAGAAACTCCATGGTGATAGCAATGGTATATTTATGCATTCAAATGATTAAAGGCAGCTATTTGTGCCTGGTTGTCCTTGTGTTGCCCAATATAGAGCACCAGAAAGAAGGTAAATAATTTTTTGATGAAGAAGTTGTAAAAGTTTTCATCTCTAAAAATTGCTGGAACAAATACAGTATTTGGTCAGGAATTTGTTACCTGCTTAACCTGCTGGACGGTTTCCAAAATCGTGAAAAAAAGGAGGTAACTGCTAGATTGATAATTTTACAGCTAACAGTGAGAAAAACTTGGTAGATTTGGCAGCAAATCAACTGAAGTGGCAACATGTCACCAAGTCATATATAGTAGTTGCAGTTGAAGCATGTTGGTTGCGTCACAATAAAAACTCGAAACGATTGAAGCAGCTTCGCAGAGATGAGCGGACTGTGAAATTTTTCAGTCCAAGTCCAGTCCTGAACTGATAAAATTGAATCCGATCAAGTCCTGATCCGCAAAATTTTTGAAAATCATTAGTCCGTTCCAGTCCTGATCCACCAATGTAAAATCATGTATGTTTATTTTGCCTCATGAAGCAAAATAACCAATGGAGCTATTTTGCCTTTAGCCAAATACAATTGCTTGAAGGCAAAATACTTCCAGCAGAGCTTTTGCCTCATGAGGCAAAATAGACACAACCTTTTTGCATTTCCAAAATTTAACAAGGAAGTGTCTATCAGGCATCAGAGGCAAAAGCATTGCTGGAGTTATTTTGCCATTGGGAGAGTCCGATTGCTTCGATTGATCAAGTGACAGGGACAATACACTTGGATTAGCGTAAGATCCTTGTTACATGACCTAAAACCAAAACTTAACTAATTGACCACCGGTCCACGGTATATTCGTGGCTGCTGTCTGATGCTAGAATGCCGGTATGGTTTTTGCGCTGGTGCTGGAGTGGGCAAGGCATTGTTTTAAAAAGGCTCTGGATGGAAAACATTGCACGATAGAAACACAAATTATGCACAAAAACGTTAGTCATATTGTGAAGTTTATGAAAATCGAAATCAAATAATTTTTCCACTTGTTTTGAAGAGAAAAAACACCCTGAAACAAGGGTGGATTGTCTGTTTTTTGACTTTGAAAATTTATTGCGCCTATTCCAACAATGGGGAAAATGTAAAAATTACAGAAACGGTTGCTATAGCTGTTACAAAGCATCCTGCCAAGTTTTGAATTACAAAATTGTAGAGAAGAAAAGTTATAACAATTTGTATATCACCTGGTCAAAGACAGCATTTCTGCTTTTCGACTCCGTCCGAAAACACACATGCGTTCAGTTGTTTTTGCCGATCGCTATATAACTCAGTTTGGTTTCGATTTGACTAAAACGTAAAGCACTTTTGTTTTGATACTAAAAACTTTTATAGGTGTTTTCGTTGCACTAACTGAACTACGAAAAAATTATTACACACATTGTACAACAAAAAAACACGCAAAATTTTATTTTCGCATGAAAAAGCCACACAAAATTTTCTATGCACAAAAAAACAATGCAAAATTTTACTTGCACTTGGCCTGAGCATTCGACAATTATCAGCTCTTGGATGCTGAAATGTAACGCTTCTGCTGTTGTTGTTGTTGCAGAAAAAATTTGAATATCACAGAACATTGTTGTGATTACCTTGTAGCAGGCGCATGTCAAGATGGAAGTGCATGATACGAGAGGAAAAAACTACAACATTTCTATCAACTGGTCATAAATATGGTTTGAGATATGTGAAAAAGTTATGCACACATGTTCAGGTGCTTGGCGTTATTGCGATGGGAAAGGACGAGCGGCAAGGGTGCAGTGTGTGGTGGCAGGTAGATGGCGACACATCTAAATAAATGGTCACCGCTAGATGGTGCACATAAGTTACAAGTCACTGTGACAGTCACCACAAGCGAATTATCGTAGTTCACTTATCCCAGTATAATGATAGTGCAACCTAGTACTAGTAGAGTGAACTCGTCGAGAGAGCTCTAATGCTGCTGGTTGCTTTCCTGTTAGTTAATGCCCCGAATTGCCATCATTCGCTTGTGCTTACACCAGTGGTGCAAGGCAATGCAGACAACTGCAACGAGTGCGAGCTATTGTTGGCAGCATCCTTTATTGTTCTCTGTGTTGAACCCTACATCTCCACTGATACATATTGTTGGGAAGCAGCGAAAAGATCACAAGTTGCGATTGCTGAATTACTGCTTTTTTGCAAATCAACGGGTGTTATTCTTCTCGATGCCCTTCCTGCCTCACAAAGGCTTTGCACTAACGGGCCTTTTGAAGACTGCCAAGTGCGAATGTTTGTGAAGCAGTGCACATTGCCAAGTGCGAATGTTTGTGAAGCAGGGCTAATTGCCAAGTGCGAATGTTTTTGGAGCAACCGATCAGACGGCTCCAGCAGTTACATGCTGCTGAAAATAAAACAATTTTGCAGCAGCCAAAACCGTCAACTTTTTACATAATGTTCCACCTCTCACTAATTTTTAATCCACATCACACTGACATGCGTTCACAAATGCTTTACACTAACGGATCATTTCAAATCTGCCAAGAATGAATGTTTGTGAAGAAACGTCGAAAACACGGCTGAAGCACTTGCTGTCGAAAAAAATATTTATGCTCAAGCAAAAATCGTCAAATCCCTACATGATATGTTTTAACTCAGTAAAAAAGTTTTTGAGTAATTATTTATGCACTCTGCATTGGCATGCGTTCACAAACGCTTTACACAAACGGGTCATTTGAAATCTGCCAAGATTGAATGTTTGTGAAGCAGCGTCGAACACACGGCTGAAGCACTTACTTACTTGCTGTCGAAAAAATATTTATGCTCAAGCAAAAATCATCAAATCTCTACATCATACGTTTTAACTCAGTAAGAAAATTTCTGAGTGATTGTTTATCCACATTACAATAGAAACCACTCCCAATTAAATGCAATGTGACGAGACAATCAGGCACATGGTTACAGCAGGCCGATCTTATTTCCGCACTCTGCAAAACGCGTGTGTGACTACAGGCAAAACCACCATGGCTGCAGGCAAAATATACCATAGTTGCCTTGAAATGCTCTCCTGACCACACCGTACATCAGCGAACATTATAAATATATGCTTCTGGTTGCTAGAGACTTGTACGAAATGTTTGTACTTTATAAGGAAAAACATACGACCCAACGCTCAACGGTTGGCATTTGAAGTGAAGTACGAGTATCGTTCGCCGGACACGTATATTTTTGCGATCGGAAATCCCGAGCGGCATGTGCGCAAAGCTTCGCAACGCGGCAGCAAGCAACAACAGAGATCACGCGTCGCAATCTCTCTTCGCGTATGCTAGTCATCAAGTGCAATCGTTCACACGTTAATGTCGGCAGAGCTATCATGTCACAATGCTCGTGTCACGGACATTTATTTTCGTTCTTCGTGCACATCCCCTTCGTGGTGAATCACACAATCAACGGAACACCACCGGAGAGGTTGCAACAACATCCCCTCCTTTTTACAACGAACCACACTGATCGCACGTTCTTTGTGTGAAGGCTGAACTCGGCACGACCTCCAC
>JGI24021J15306_10008053_pt1 | contig 12920 bp, 13 predicted proteins | sample Ectturendosymbi1_FD_15306 | JGI IMG/M metagenome (IMG submission 15306) | reverse complement strand
ATTGCTTCTTTGGACAGTTGCAAAATTAGCCAAGTCAGTATTTTAATAAGTAAACGAATAGCTCGCGGAGCCCCGAGGTTTCTCTCGCGGAGCCCTGCGGCTCCGTACGGAGCACTTTGAGAACCTATGATGTAGGCCATTAAAATTTTGTTAAAAAGTGATGTTTGTGTTTCATGTACATCCAATATTTCAATTACAATCTTCATTTCAGTTTTTTGGTTTAGCCAGGGTCACAACTACAATGTAAACAATGTGTTGTTGATGCTGCATTATTAATTGACTTTTGTAGAATGTTGTCTGCTGTTTCATATGGACGTTTATTGGCAAGAGCTTTGGTAAATTCCATCTGTCACCCAGATTTAGAGTATATTCCTCTTGTAGCTTCATTGCCACAAAAAGCAATACAACATCGTAGTACTTCTGCTCTTAGTACAGGTAAATGCAATTGTTTGCAAGTGATGTAATTGAGTATGTAATTGCATTTAAGTTGTTAATAATATTGTTTGGACATGTAAATGAATTAATGGAATATTTATTCCTGTTAGTGTAAGCATTGGAGTATTTCCTGTTAGTGTATTCTGACTGCTGTTATAAACTAAAAACCAGCAGTCGAAATCTTAGACTGTTGACACCTTTGGTGCCAGCTTGGTTTCACCCATTAGACCCACGTAAGCCATTCTTTTACCTTCAGTTTGCACCATGATAACACACCATGCAACTGAGCTAGAGAGCTGTTCAAATCCTCAAAAGGTGTGGTGAGTCTTCCAGCTTGCATAAAAAAATTAGAAGGTTTTGGATTTGGATTTTTTGTGGGTAACGTCATAAGTTGGGATTGGTGTCGGCATTTTGGATAAGGTTACCTGACCATGAGCCCCAACTGTAAAAGCTAATGTTTGACTCAAGTTTTTATTGAAAACTAGGCTATAGTCCAAGTCTTTAGAGCTCTTGATTGGCTTTCTAGTGTTGCTGGTTCAGAAGTTATGACCAAACAAAAACAAATTAATTAATTGATCACCTAATTAATTACAGTAATCAATTAACATTTTTGGATCCGCCGGCCAAGTTTCACTTTAAAAGGTATAATTTCCCCATATTGGCCAAGTCTCTGCAACTCCGTAACTTGCCAATCAATTGTGCTAGAGAGCTGTTGAAACCCTCAAAAGACTCAGCGAGTCTTGTAGTTGGCAATGAAAAAAGAAGATTTTTAGGTTTGAGTCTGTTTTTTTATGGGTGACATCATAAGTGGGGTAGGTTAGGCCTTTTTGGCCAAAGTTATCAGGCCCTGGTCCCAACTGCAAGAGGGAAGTTTTTGTTGCAAACTAGGCTAAAATCCGAGTCTTACGAGCCTTTGATTGGCTTTCTAGCATTTTTGGTCAAAAATTACGGCAAATAAAACAAATTTGGTAATTTTACAAAAAATTAGTGATTTTACCCTAACATTTGAACCAGAAACCCTAGAAAGTCATTCAAAGGATCAAAAGACCTGGATTTCAGCCTAGTTTCCACTAAAAACTTAAGCGAAATATTTCGACCTTGTTGTTAGGGCACAGGGCCCCATCTTGGCCAAAAAGGCCTAAACCTACCCCATTTATGACATCACTCACAAAAGAACTGAAACCAAAACTTAAAAATTTTTTTATTACAAAACTAGAAGACTCACTGAGTCTTAAGGGTTTGGATAGCTCTCTAGCACAATTGACTGGCGAGTTATGGAGTTGCAAAGTGGTGCGAAATTAGCGGCTCAACGCGTGATTTCAAAGTACGATATACTTGTACACTGGCTCCCAACATGTTAATTGTCAATTTTTGGCCATAACTTTTGAACCAGAAACGCTAGAAAGCCAACCAAGGGCTCAAACAACTCACATTATAGCCTAGTTTCCAATAAAAACTTGAGTCAAAAAATTGACGCTTGTGATTAAGCCCTAGGGCCAGGTAATCCCACCCAAAAATGCGTAAACCTACTCCACTCATGACGTCACCCACAAAAAACCCAAATCCAAAACTTTCCAATTCTTTTATGCAAACTAGAAGACTTGCCATGCTCTCTGGCTCAATCACATGGTGGTTTATGCAGTTGCAAACAGGTGCGAAAATGGTGGTTCAATGTGGGCTCAACGTGAGATTTCAAAGTGTGAATATATCATACATCAGTGCTGAAGGTATAAATATGGATAAGATCAACTGTATCCAATGAGCATTGGGCAAGTCAGTAAGAATATCAGTTGTTGTAAGGGGCATAAAATGCAAGACAGATCAATGCGTCAGTATATCTGGTTACAAACCAGATCCAACACTGTCTTTGTTCCTAACTTCTCAACACTTTAATATGAGGATATTCTTGTGCTTGCTATGCGCTCATATATGAATTTTTGTTCAGCACCTTCTACTTTCCCATTTCGGTTGATATCTGCTGTGTCTGGGTTTTCCAAATTTGACTCACCGTTAAAGAACTCTTCACGTATTCCACCCCAAGCAGTTGCTCCTATTGACACTCGGATATTTGGGGATGATGCCTGTTTTGTAACTGCGCATAGAGCAGCTGATGTGCTGGGTAAGAATCGCAATCATTGTTTTGTGTTGCATTGAGAGCACTGTTGTGTATAATGATGCAAACTGACTTACAAACTGCTTTTTTAGAGGAGCTAAATCTAGATACATTTTTGAATTTGTTTGAAAATAATAATGAAAGCTTTTCATTATCAAAAGTGAAAGAATATTATGTCCAACCCTGTTGTAATCATAGGTGTTGCTGATGGTGTTGGGGGATGGAGACACTATGGGATTGATCCTTCACTTTTTTCAAAGAAGCTCATGGATGCTTGTGAGATGCTAGTGAAGAGTGATAGGTTTGTTCCTAACAGACCAGTAGAACTGCTTGCATCTGGGTACCAAGAGCTGCTGGAAGATAAAAAGCCATTAGTTGGTAAGCTAAGTATAGGTTCTGCTTATTGCTTAAGTTTACTTTGGTTAACTAAAGTACCACACACTGAGAATTTATACTCCAGATTTCCTACCTTCTCAAGTCACCATGCTGAACAGCAGGGTTGTCCAGTCTGGATAGACCAAAATTGTCAAATCATTTGTCAAAATATGCCAAACAGCGTCAAAAAATGCCAACCAGGCATAAAGCTGCAACTTTGAATTAACCAGATTGAGTAATTGCAAAAATACAGTACTGCTACAGAACCAAGCCTAAAAGTTTTGCGTATAAATTATTGAGTAATTGGTACACTCAAAGTACACACTGGATAAACCAGAAATCCTCTTGCACATTTTTCAACCTTTATCAAAAGATTTCTCCAGAACTAACATATCCAAAACAAAATGTGCTATTATTTCTTTTTGTAAAAAGGCTTAACAGAAAATACTTACAAATGCTTGAAACATATTATGAATAGGCAAACAGGCACCATCCCATGGTTTTGGATCACTTTAAATCTGGTATGCAAGCGTTAGACATGTGATAATTCCATGAAATGTCGTTTACAAAATGCANTCACAGGACAACTACAGAAAAACTAACAGGCTTGGCAGGTTCGGATGCACCAAAGACACCAAATTGTTGGAGAAAACATGCAAATGACTTTATTAAATAACAAACAAGCCAAAATGAAAAAGTTCTGTAAGGTAAAAGCAGCAAGATGTTAAAAATGTCAAACAACATTTTTTTCTGGTCTAACATGACAATAAAAAAGCCAAATTTCTGGTGTTTGGTATCAAAACTTGCAACCTGGCAACCCTCCCTGATAAAGGAAATCCTAGCCTGTATGCCACTGCAAACGTTCATCAAACAAATGCATTATGACCTCAAAGGTATTGTGATGTCACATACACTGTAACATTGCGTGGTAAGAAATATATGACAAAGCCGCCCCACGCGGAACACTTACACTCTAGTGAAGGCTTAGTACGGCACATATGTTTATTTTAACAAACGTGCTTAAGTTTTTACTTTAATAAACGCGTCACGATTCCCTTGGAATGGGCTCATGCACCCCTGTTTGAGAACCCCTACATAAAACTGTGGTGGTCGCATAAACCAAAGCAAATGCCCGGAATTTTATTTCAACCGATCTCACCCATTGGGCTAAACGTTCTGAAGCAGAGGTCTCAAACGCGTGGGCCGCATGTGGCTCACGAGGTCGTTTTATGCGGCCCGCGATGCTTTTCGGGAACTCCAAATAATAAATATTTACGTGTTTTAGTTATTTCATCGGTGTTTAAAAGTGCTCGGCTAGCGAGTGTACAAGTTCCTTTTAAACAAAGGTAGAAACGGCTAGAAATGATCTGGCTGTAACTCATGATACCTTTCGCAGGAAATACAATGTAAAAATTGTTCCTAGTAAGGTTCGGGCACCGTCATTGTTGCGTCAGCGTCATAATGCGGCCCTCGGGTTACTTCATAAGTCCTCGTTTGTCCCTCGGAGCAATTTGAGTTTGAGAACCCTGTTCTAAAGGAAGACAATAGCGTTGAAAGAAGCGTGAAAACTACACACGCTTTGCAAGCAAACAAATTGGGACGGAAAAACATTTTTAGAATGTAGAAAGCTACAATCAGCTTTCAAACGTTTGTCTTCCAGGCAGCAGCACGGCTTGCATTGTGGTCATGGACCGCAACAAACAGACTTTGCATACCGCCAACCTGGGTGACTCGGGTTTCATGGTCGTGCGTCGCGGCCAAGTCGTGCACCGCTCGACCGAGCAGCAGCACTTCTTCAACACCCCGTTCCAACTCTCAGTGCCACCTGAAGACCGCAGAGAGGAGGTGCTGCACGATGAGTGAGTGAGCCTTTCGGTTTGCATTGCAACTCTAATTTCTGTCAATGCTGGTGGGGTAGTAAAATTTGAAAGACCCTTGTAGTCTTGCCTTCTCAGATGTTGTTTCAAGTTTTGTGCCAACTCTAGAGCGCCCAGGATTAGCGCTTTTAAACGCTAATCTCTTGCCAGTTGTGCGTCATCTGGTGCACTGCAAATTGTATTGAAGTAAGCTGCCAAGATGAATTACTCATAGCATTGTGGAGTTGAGCTTATTTCTTTTGACAATTTTGTGGTTGCAACATATGCTTCAAATCACGCAATCCAACACAAACGTCACAATCAAGCCGCTTGTTTTGTGTTCTCGTCCAGAGCTGAAGACGCCGATACGTCATCCTTCGACCTTGAGGTCGGTGACATTATTTTGACGGCTACGGATGGGCTGTTCGACAACATGTCTGACAGTTTAATCTTGAAAGAACTCGAACATTTGAAGGTTAGCCGCCTGCTTTGTCACCACACCGTTTAATCTGCGCTCTTTTGATAAACTCTTCCTGTCAGTTGAAGTGTTTCAACTTGATGATGATGAGCATTCGCTGTGATGCTCATCGAAGTACTGGCGGCTTCCGGTCACGTGGCCCGGTCTCGCTTGAGAGAAGCGTGACGTGCGCCCGGTATAACTTCACTACTGTGGAGCTAAAAAGTTTCCTGCTGTACTAATGTATGCTGTGGTATTGTGTTCCAGAAATTTGAACCACGCACTTTTGTCGACGCGTAGTTTCCTGTGTGCGCTATACGAAGTTTGCGTTACTCATCATTATGACGTCATGCTACTGATAATGGTTCTGTTGATTTTAGCGACAAGTCGTATATTTTCTAAGAACTGCGTTCGCTGTTTGCCTTGGCACCCTGCTTTGCTGTGTTGGCTTCTCCATCACTGTTGTTCAACTTGCCACCTTTTGCTCCAAGCCACGCTTGGCTTGCGCATGCTGACCTGCTGGCTTTGTTCGATCATTGACCGAATTTTTCTTGAAGTGACCGAAAAGATTAAGTCAATTCGTTATGATGTGTATTTTTCAGTCATAAAAAATATACGAAAACGAAAAAGTGACAGACGCTTTTAAACTATTTCGGAAAACCACCGAAAAGTCTCAGCGGAAAGAAAAGCCCAGCTGGGCAAGCCTGCGTGACGGCCACCAAGATGCAACAACAGACCAATCGACGAAATTCGCTGCAATTTATTTCCAGGACAATAAATACGAAAGCATTCGAAAAACTGCCTGGAGCATCGCGGAAACGGCGCGGGATCTGTCGTTCGAACCCGAATACATGTCGCCGTTTGCGAAAAGTGCTCGAAAAAACGGTTTTCGCCACGTAACAGGTAGGTTGGCGTTCTATTGTTTGCTGTTCTGTCGAAAATCTGGTCCATCACGTAATCTGCTTCCCGACATGGAAAAACTGTGGTTGTCGCACTTCCTAATATNTTTTTTTGTTTGACAACTTGGCGGATGATTGGCAGTAAAAGGAATATAGGCGTTAAATGAACAAGGTAAAATCTGCAGTGGTGGAAATGCATATTTTGATTAAATGTTACTCTTGGTTGGCATTTGTGTCCATTCAAAATTTTCTCTCGCACTTTAATATTTGGAGATAGTATTCACTGTAGTTCACTTTGCCATCCTAAGCAGCAACACCTGGAATGTAATATTGATAGGACTTCGCCAAAAAAAACCTTAGCAAGTAAGGTGATTATTTTCATGCCATGTACGGTCAGTTTCTTTCGCTGCGTCTGCTGTGGCCAATGGGCAAATGCACTCTTTACGGTCGTTAAAAATGCAAAGGCATATTGGAAGCTGTTGTGAAGCAGTCCCGTTCAATATATCGTCTAGTAGTAGACTTGTTTCGATGCTGTAGCGAATGTAAGTAAATTATGCGTTGCATGAACTCGGTTTCATTTAGTGTCTTTGCCGATTAAATGTTTTGCGTTGACTGTTAAGAATGAGATTTTGACGTGTGCTAATTTTTGACCTGGGTTTTCGACGAAGTTGCTACAACGACCCTAACCCAAAACAAACTTGTTTCACGTGACCCTACATAGCTTTCGAACGGTCTGAGTCAATTTGAAGCCCCTTTCGAAATCGTGTTTGCTGTATGCTGAAACGTACGTCTCTCACGTGAAAAGGTTTGTTGGACTACCGCTTCCTGCTTATAATATGATGATGTCGTCACATGCACTTCCGATGACCCAGCCTATCATTATTTTCAAACATGCTAGGTCAGCTCGACGTTTCTACTACAAGTTTATATGTCAGCACTATTCNATCTTAACAAAGACAGCGTTTGCAAGTTTTGATGCGCTGTTGTGNTTAGAAGGCGTATAAGTTGTTTTCTGACCTATAGCGTGCATCGAGAACTGATGTGTATTGTGTCCAAGCAACTTAAAAATGGTATTTTCAAAACTTTTCTTAAAAAAATACCTTTAAGGTGCGTTTGATCCTCCAAACCTTGTACTTGAAAATCAGGTTTACGTAAAACGTTAAGGAAAATTTTTAGCAGTTGTTCCGTTCTACACCAGACCACGTTTGTTATTATTTTTATGCCAAAATTTTGCCATTTTTTTAAATACCAGTTGTCAGTAGTTGGCAAAACAATCCATTTTGGATTACTTACCAAACGAACACCCACAGTTTGGAGAGAAAACACGGCTTGACATTGGTCATTGTGAATTGTCATCCTGATCACACTCTAATTTCCGAGTTTGTGGTACCATGCTTTGCAGTGGACCTTNAGTTCAGTTGGCAAACATAACATCAAAATTGAAAAATAGGGGAAAATATGAATTGCAAAAAACATCAAGTTTCGAAAAATCAGTATTCCCAACACGGTTGCCATTGTCACATTTACTGGGGAAACACTTTCCATATTCTTGCCCAGCATCTGGTAACCCTGACCGTGGGGAGACGAGCCTTGCTATCGAATGTGTCTGCCCCGAGTATGGTTTTTCTTAGCTTTGTTTATTTGGCGCCGCTGATTCTTCTTCACCGTACGCCGCAAATCGGCTTCTCCAGCAAGCATCGTTGGATAAACACGTTATTTTGAAATCGAGAAGTTGAACTTTTTGTCGGTCACTTTCTTAGATATGTTGTCAATGCAATGTAAAATCAGGCGCGATCGACCTGTTGGCCACCCCTGGTCTGGGGCAAAACCTCATTTTTTATCTACTGCCTGCTGCCTTCTTTGTAGAGGGTAATTTTAGACCACGCATTCCATCGCTTCACGGTAAGGTACTGGGGGTGCCGACGTATATTACTTCGATATTTGAGAGCATAGGCGTCGGAAGAATTTTTTCCAGAGGTGGCCAATTTGACCAACTCCGAAACTAACAGAAAACTGTTTTTTCTACTAAAACGTTAGTAGCAAAATACCAAATTTTGAAATCCAGTGATGGGCCAAGACCCCCCCCTCCTCCGACGTCCATGTTTGAGAGTTTGCAACGAGTGCCAGCAACGCAGAACAAGCGCTTTTATCTTGCAGGTGGAAAACCTGACGACATCACCGTTTTGCTGTCAATGGTCACTAGAGAATGAGTCGTTCAATTTGTTGTTAGCCGCTTCACGTCGTGACTGCGATCGGTTGTGACGGTTATTGTGATGTGACTGGTCAGATTGTGACGTGTTGTGTTTGTTTGCGGCAGCACGCACCGCCATACTTTCGCGTCTTGCAGAAGGGAATAGTCTTGCTTTAAACTTCATCTTTCAATGCGCTTTTCGCCGCGGTTCGTATTTTGCAGACAGCAAAACCGCGCTTTTCGCCGCAGTTCGTTTTTTTGCCAACAGCTGGTTGCCCTCGGCTATCAACTGACGTCCACAACGCTTACAATTTTTTGTTCCTACGTGGACAAAGTGATAGGGAATAGCCACTTTGCGCATTTTTGCTTCGACTTATTTATTTCGTTTTTGCGATACGCAATTGTTCTCTTAAGTAACGTTTTTTTGTATTTTTTGCTTGTTTTTACTGCCATTACGCGTTTACCGACGTTTTTTTCGCGACATCGACTACAAGCAGCAGGCTACGTAGCGCTGAAGCAAGTAGATACAGCGCGTATTAAAAGTAAGTACGAGCAGGAGCACGGCTTCATCTGCGAACAAAGCGCTGAGTGGTTAACGAGGTGCCAGGGTTGCGGAGTCGCAGGCAGTTGGTTGCACCAATGATGTTTGCAGCGTTTGCTCCCTAGCGAAGATACGCGTTGTTCCAAAACCTTAACCTTTACCTGACTGCAAGACTAACCTCGAATGATAAGCTCGCAAAGTTGTTCGCAACTTGCAAGCCCAGAGCCCTGGCTTACGCTTGGCGTAAGACCTGGTGGTGAATCTAAATCAGAAGTCGTTGTCTTTCAGTGTCGGTGAGTTTACGTTACGTGGAACGCTGTCGAGTTAATGTACTTTTTCTCATTTAACTTGGTGAATATTTTCCTCGTATCATTTAAACACGTTGCAGCGCTGCTGTTGCGTTCTGAAATTTATAGCTATAGCTGCGCGATGGCTTGGAATTCATGAACGTAACGTCAGAAGTGAAACAACGAAGAGATTTTTACAAAGGGCTTATGCCCGTTTGCCTGGTGTTCGAGTGCGAGGCGAGAACTTGTCCGTTTCGGCTCTGACACCAGCACCCGGGGAAAAAAACGCCGCTTGCTGAGCGCGATCCTGGCGCAGCCCGCTACACAAAAGCGGGTGCTTCTTCCACAGTTACGTTTTGAGAATAACGCAGCTCCTATGCAAACAAAGGCCCTGGTGGTGCGCTGCAATGGACCCGGAGGGTGGAGCACACGAGAATAATGAAACTGGCTGTTTTCGCCTTGATGCAGCTTGACCTTCAGTTCAGTTTCTTGCAATTGTCAATGCGTGGTGAACTGTCACACTGAGTCGGCTCGTTGCATAATGTTGGTTCCTTGATATTCGAAGTTTGACTTTTTTTTCTAGTGACTTTCGACCGTGCACGCGGCTCAAGATTTACGAAAGTTTTTACACTATATTAGTATCCAGGCTTGTTCGTTCTGTGCTACGGGCTTGCTGGTTCTCTTCTTTTCTTGAAAAATGCGCAGTTCCAGTTTGACCCGAATCTTCCACCGGACAGGCTTTGTTAATCAGCGCGTGGTCAGATCGGGGTAAAACCATAAACGATAGCTTGACTGCACCTACAGTAGTTTGTTCCGTGGTGAACGCGGTGGTTAATGCAAAAACTGAGTAACAAGAAATCACGGCTGCGTAGGTGGTGCAAGAGGTGTGTCTTCTTGAGATATTCGAATCAAATTTCACGTAACTCTCAGCCCTTTCCAGCCGTAAAATCAAATCCGCACCGTCAGTCCTGCACTGCCAGTGCTCAATCATCTCTCTTCGTGCCGCTGACATGACACCGGAAAACAGGAACTCTGGGAATTGTTGGACTTCAACTCCAAGACGTTATGTCGCACGATAGCACGTGTTGCTTGCGGTTTTATACGCTAGCTTGAACCCGCCATTCTAAATCGGATATTGCGTTAGTCAGATCCAGCTTCCTGTTGCATGTATCTGCCAAATGATTGCCCTGCAATGGCTCAGATCACTGGCGGCGAGTTGGATCTGGACAGTTATAGAGGTGCTTCCAGCAAAAGAATGTGTCGTGTCGGATTTCATTAAAGCTTTTCATTTTAATAGCGGTTGCCGCTATCCTTATGTTTATGTTGGACAAGACTACTGTGGGCAATGCGAGGCCAGACAAGTGTTTTCGAACGTTGTCGAAAAGTATGTAATTGATTTACGGTCCCCTGATATCTTAACTGTAAGAAACGCTGAGAACAGTCGCCCTGTGAACCTTGCGACGTTGTGGTGTAGATGTCCTGAGAGGGTTTCCTTCCAATCTCTTCGCCTGGGTGAACCCGCGCGAGTTCAAAATATTTGTAGGTGAATAACCTGCTCCCTTAACTGCTGCACTTAAAACGCAGTTTTAAAATCGGATTCGAATCCACTCGGATATTTTCAATAATCTTTGGCTAAAAAAGAAAGCACTTCTCAAAATAAGCAACGACGACGAGATTCCAAAATTTCCACTAACACGCCGAGACTGTTTGCACATCAAGTGATAAGGCAAGCGGGTGCGAACCCGATTTTATGGCCTCAGATAAAAGCATCAGCTGATGCCTAACTTCTGTCAAACGTCCGTTCTCCGGGGCCATCACACTGCACTCGTTCGACGTTAAAACACATTTAAATGTCGCTTTCGTGCGCACGATGACTGCGCCGATGTGCTGCTCGCTGCGTTCGTGAGCTGCATGTCAGTGACATGTTCGGCGTCTGCAACAAGATCTGTCAACCGTAACAGCACGATCGGCCGTTGTGACGTCACTTAATTGGCTGAGCCCATCGCACGCTGCGTTGCGATTTCGCTTCAGTTTCTAGATGTTCCGCGTGCTTTCTGTTTCCTTATTCTGCGCCCCAAAAATGTCCGGCGTCTCCTTCCATTCGGACAATAATCAGCCAGCATTTTTCAAACGAACGGCAGCAGTGAACGACTGACGGTGGTTTGCTTTGCTGGCACCTGCCTTCGCTCGCGCTGAAGACTTCTGTTGGAATTATCACCAAAAACGAGGCGAAGATTACCCCGTCTCTGCGAAACCGTTTGAAAAGCCCCGATATCGAACTTTTTCTCAGACCGCGAAGTTTCTTTACTGCTGAACATGCATCGTTTCGCATTTTATAGTTCGCGCCCAGTCTTCGTTCCACCTGAAGGCCGGTGGTTCGTTACACAGTTTATGTCCTGGACGCCTAGGCGCTGCGGGTATGTTGTAGTAACTCACGAAAAAACTTCCGTTTTGGTCAGAATTTACCCGTGTTTTGTTGAATACGAGCGTCATCAGATCCGCGAATAGCTCGTGCTTTTGCAAGCATATGCTGTTAGTCACTGTGAGCTGTTATTACACTACGCCGTCGGCTGTTATACTCCTGCAAGTTAAAAGTATAACCGATACGCCCGCTTGCGTGTGTCGACTTTGACAATTCGTGCTGTCTGATCGTCTTGTAAAGTACTGGACTGTTCGCAATAAAATCAACGTATCAACTTACGCGTTTTGCAGTTTCTCTTGCTCACCCCAACCTATGCGAAAGGCAGGCCTGCCACCAGGGGGGAAACGGGCAACTGACCCCCGAAATTTTTAAAAACATGTTAGGCACAACAAAAGGTGTATCGCACATGTGGGTTATACGTTGTATTTTTGATAATAAGCGAAAGAGCGGTCAGCGTAATTTTTTCTTTTAACTTAGCTGCAGCTGTTTGTAGAAAAGTGACAATTATATGTGAAGTTGTCTGTCCAACTGTTTGTACACTTTGGTGTAGTTGGAACAAATAACAAGATGCCTGAGGTTCATGTGGAGATGTACTGCCTTCTTCGGGCCATTCCCTTCTCACGTTACCAGAAAAAACAAACACCATCAGTTGCAAAAGCGAAGTTGGCTAAAAAAAATTATCACACAGGCTTATTGGAAAGTATCTTTTTCAACATTTCAGCAATTATTCTTAAGCTCATCAGACCAATATTATGAATTTCACAGCCAAGGAAAATGATATCAACGACATATTGCAAACGTTTCGGTAACTCCTGTTATCATCATCATTGGATTGCAGTGATCTTGCTGTAAGTTCTTATGGTATTCAGAAGAAAGCGCTGTGGCAAATGGAAAACGCGAAGGGCTGTTTCGGTAGTGGCGCGAAGCAGACGGAGTAACATGACTCAGCTCGATACGTGCTGATGGTGATGGCACGTGACGTCATGGAATCAACAAAGATTCAAGAATCTGTAGCCGCTGCCAATTGTTATGTATGGGACGCCGTTCGTAAAAATATTATATCTGACAGATTTAGCACAAAAACAGCTATCTCTGCGCATATTTAACTATCTCTGCGCGCATTTAGCTATCTCTGCGCGCATTTAGTTATATCTGCGCAGAGATAGCTATCTATGCACGCATTTAGCTATCTTTGCGCGCATTTAGTTATATCTGTGCATAGATAGCTGTCTCTGCACAGATATAGCTAAATCTGCATGCATATATAGCGCTGAAGAGTGTCGCAGGAAAACATGGTATCCTGTCTGATGAAAAACTTGGTGTTCTGTTTCAGTAATCCAGACA
>JGI24021J15306_10008051_pt1 | contig 12922 bp, 11 predicted proteins | sample Ectturendosymbi1_FD_15306 | JGI IMG/M metagenome (IMG submission 15306) | reverse complement strand
GAAAGTAGGCCTGCAGTGAATCTATTTCTACTGCATTTTTATTTTTAGGGGCAATATCGTACTTTATGCTGTCAGTTGTTTACTATGATGCCTGCCTAAGCTATCAAATGTTAATAAAAACCAGGCACAATAAGCTATGCGTTGTTACACCATGATCGTTTTAACGTATTGACCGATACTGACCTTATTGCATAAAATGGTTAGTGCGGGAGCCATTTTGCTGGGGCTCACTATACAATTACTTGTAACGAAGGAGTAGGTACAATCTGCTGTAAACAAGTTTTTCAAAAACTTTGGAGAGAGTTGGAAGTATGGATATTGGTCTATATCATTTAAAAGATTTGGCAGTAGTTATTTATGAGTGTGATGTTGTGTTGCATTTTAAAGATGACTTTATTTGGCTTATTTCATCAGCATTGGTTGGTGGGAATGAACACATATTGGAAAAACTCATTAACAAAGTCCCCTTTTAAGTCCCGCGTGCGCCGCTTTTCTTGCAGAATTTGCGTAGGTTTGCATCATCATAACTCGCCAGGCGATTGCGCTATAGAGTGCTGTTCAAACCCTCTAAAGATGCGGAAAGTCTTGTAGTTTCGATTATAAAAAAGTTGGGAAGTTTTGGATTTTTGTTTTTTGTATGTGGCGTCGTAATTAGGGTAAGATTAGGGTTTTTTGAATGACGTCATCGACCCCTGGGCACCAACGCCAAGAGCCAATTTTTTGAGTCAAGATTTTAGTGGAAACTGGGCTATAATACGAGTCTTTAGATTTGATCGGCTTTCCAGCGTTTCTGGTTCAAAAGTTATGGCCAAGAAAACGCAAATTAATTAATTAATTCCCTAATAAGTCCCTAGGGAATTGGCTGATTAATTTGATCCCCTCACTGGAAAAAAACCTTCCGACGCACGTGAGCCTGTTATCACCAACGTAACTGATTCTTTGCTAGAAAGGTTTTGCCTTTAAATAAATACACTATTTTGCCTTTAAATAAATACTCTTCTGTATCCTCTGAAAATAATAAAAGGCACATCATTTGATTAAAAGTGGTGCCTGGTTTCTGCTCTACAAACGGTAAAACATGTTTCTAATCATGATCTTGAATGATCTCAGCTTTGTCAGATGAGCTTGTTGGTTTAGGTATGCTGTTTGAAAAATTTCAAACTGCTGCCTTTCACACAGACCGGTCGCTAAAGGGAGGGTCTCAAAGTCAAATGCGAATTTCAACACACATTTTCAAAAACGTTGTCTAAGGTTAATAAACTTCATTTAGCTCTGATCTGATTGTTGATCAAAGGACCTGTCCCACTGTTATGACACTATCACTCCCTGCTTCTTCGTACCTGTCCCTGCCCTCGTAAAAACTGGTCACTCCGTGACGAAAGACCTTCTTCAGAATGCCTACTGTTCTGCACTTTGACTAATTTTTCTGACAGGAGAAAGCAAACTGTTTGTATGCAGGTCTTTATTTCCTCGTCCACAGACTACATCAGCACAAAAACACCGACGCGCTAATGCACAAATCTTACAACTAGTTCAACCAGAAAAGTCCGTGATGAGCAGTGCAATCAAGCAGTCACTACGTCCCCCAACGTGTGGCTGGTTGATGCACAATCTACTGCATATGAGGCTGGGAAACAGAGTGATACAACACACTTATCGCCAGTTGACGCCAGAGAACGCGTTACGTGACGTAAGAACCTGATAAAGACATCACACTTCGCGAACGCAGTCGTTCTTTGGCAGCATGCTGCACTCCGATCACAGCCGCAACCAGGTCGCTTTCAATGACAAAGAGATTTCCAGGAGAATCCATCGCTACCACGCCGCTGGATGGCAGTCGAGCTCCCAAACAAATTGGCATTCAAAAAACAACACGTGGTTGCATAAACGAATAAGCGCTAGTGGAACGAGGAAGAAATAGAAATAGAAAAAAAGAGAAAGGTCGTCAGGGTTAAAGGTCGTCGGTTAAAATCAGCACACCAAACTGATCAGAAAATAACAGCGAATACTCTCGAACGTTTGCCGTTTGTAAGTGTCTTGATGATGTATCCTTTTAGAAATGTAAATATGCCAGGTCCAGAAGTGTGCTGATTCCAAAGTCATCCTTTAAAGACTAAGGCAAGTCCTCGCACTTGCTGGATTGGCATCCGCAAGATGTTGCCGACTTGTACTGCACCGTTCTCTTCGCGCCGTCGGGACAGGTGAGAACCACTTCACGCTCTTCACTTTCCAGAGTGGTGCAACAGCTGCAGAGCTTGGTGAAGTTGTTGGTTTCTAACGAGTACGTCGACTTGCTGATACAAGAACCACCGCAAGTACTGATGGAGACCATTTCGTCGCTGGTACAACCATCCAGAGTAAGGTAATCGGCGTGTTCTATCATTGGGGCGCATTCGTCGTTCACTGGAGCTAGCAAAAAAGCAGTAAGTGAGGGCGCGTTCACGGACTCTTAAAGACAGATATTTGTTTGATAAAAAATACTTACTCTTCTCACAATATGTGCAGCAACCGTCAAGTGTGGTTCTGATCTTGTCAGCTGGACAGTTAGGATCCATTGGTTCGCAGCCAACAGCATTGCATGTCGTGTATACCTCGCCGGTGACTGAATTCATTTGACAGAAGCACGTACTGCAAGTGTCGTTTGTTGGGCTCCATTTCTGACCAACCTGCAAATTTGTGATATTTAGATTAAAGAAGTTGCGCTTTCAGACGGGAGCCATGCAGTCAGACCGTTGGCATTATACGAGGAAGACCTGTTGCGCTCATACGCAGATTCTGAAGAACTGCAGTTAACAGCGACAAAGTAGGACTCCAGATTTTTAACAGGCCACAAGGATTTGTAGCAAGGCATCAAAAGGAACTTTAGATCATGGCTGGCGCATGGTCGAAGACCAGAGCAAGGCACGTGTTAGTTTCTCCGTCGACACGTCACACACTGGTAACCAGTACAGCAGGTAGTAAGAAATAGGTTTGGCTTGCAGTAGGTATTATGGGATGTGTCAGTTTTGTCTCAGTATTTATATGCCACATACGTCACTTCACTAGGAACTTACCGAATACTGCTGGCCGTTGTAATGACACGTAATCGGCACGCAATCACCGCAGCAGGCCCCGGGTATGGGCACATACGTGTATCCCGCGCTGCACTTTCCACATTGAATGGACGTGCACTCTGTCTCATAAACTCCAAAGCAGTTGGGCACTGAAGCGCAAGTGCATTCTAAGCAAACGTCTTCCATCCAAGTGCTGGACGGTTGGTGGACTTCGCCATTGTACAAACAGTGTTGCGGCGGAGCACATGTTCCTTAAAAGAAGATTAAATTTAACTCATAGCCATTCGATGCAAAAAAGCAGTTACATTAACAGCGCTACACTGTGATTGCTTCTTCATCTGTATTTTCGCAAACTCCCAAGCTACGTTGCAACTTGCAATGTATGAAACCTGCACAAACGTGAATCACTTAGCTCAGTAAAGTCGGTTTTGATGAAGGGACTTCACCCGAAAACTATTAAGTGATTCCGAACGTTTAAATTTCATGGCTGCAAACACTGGTACATTTTTGAGTGACACAAATGTGTCGATCAAAATATTAAAAGTCGTCGCAAAAGTAGTTTACCGCCTATTTCTGAAGAGTTAACGCTAACTGACTACGAAAATGAAGCACACAACACATTGAGTTGCGGACGACCGCATGCTAGTCTTGCTTTCATCATTACGGTATTCGGCCTTACGTCATTGTTCATTACGGTATTCGTTGCGTTACATCATCACGGTATTACACTGAAATCCAAAGTTCGACCCTCGATTTTGTCATAAAAAGCACAAGGCAACTTTTAACGCTGTCGCTCACAGTCATTTGCATGCAATGAGTACAGGGTCGAGGTTAATGTTTACATACTTATGACGCAGTCACAGTCGTCGACCACTTCAGTGACACTCCATCCTTCTTCACATATCGTCGGCACCGGGCACGCGTCGCAGACGCACGTCGCGCGTTCGCAGCACTCGTTCTCGCGCGTGATCTGAACATGTTTACCGCTCGGACAAACAGTCACACCTGCTGGGCAGCGAGAGATGTCGCACACGCACTGGGGTACTGTGCAACAGGATGATGACGGGACTCGAACCACTGACTGGTAATCTTCACACTGTGGTTCATCAACAACAGGACACAGCGAGCTGTAAAAAGAAAAAGGATACAACCTCTTTGAAATAAAATCGAGTTTTTTACTGTGTTGTGGCATATCACCTACGTATGCTTGTACTGTTTAGTGTTGATGACCACGTGAAATACCGTCATCTGAAGAATAACAGGTCGTTGTGTCACCGAGTCGCACGAACAGCAGACAAAAAAATATTTTGCTTGTGCTTGAAAGCCCCACCGTTTAATGCAGGCTAAATCTGCCTTCATTGGAACAGGCATATCGATACTAGGGCAGACATAATCGCAGACAACTTTGAAAAAAAGTTGGATTTGTTCTAGCCGGCTCCAGCATTTAATCGCAAACGCATTAGACAGTATCTATACGATTTGAAGTCAGCGCCTGCAATGCTACGTAGCTGCCAAATAGCATGTTATAGTTCTAAATTTGAGCTAAACCACAGTCGATAAACAACTTACCTGTCGCAGACGCACACCTCCTCATACTGCACTGGACAGCACGAAGGAAGGTTGTATGGGCACCAGGCTGACATGGTTGTGACTGACTTGAAGCCAGCAGAAGCGTCGCACACTGGTGCAACGTACTTCGGACACTGGGATTCATCGCAAACACATTCACTGATTTCGGAGCAGCACTCGTCGGGCAGGGTAGTAGTCTGGTGCCAAAAAAATTCAGATGCAAATATGTGAAATTAAATCTCCTTTTCATTAAAATGTATTTAATTGGGTTAAAATGTAATTTTGACTGCAAAGCATTCAACAAAAGGGATTAGCTGTCACTCAAACACCAGTATATCGCACATCATCTTTAAATTATTATTCGAAAGCTCATTTTTCTTAGGGTCAAATATAAACGTTGTGCTTAGGATCGTTGACCAGCGACACAGCGCGATTGGACGTTTGAGGAGGTCTGGGTCGATCTTACAATACTGGAAATGAATGCATTTACGGATCAAGACGAGCGGAAGCTGGTTGAGCAGCATTTCGCACTCAACGGTTGCGGCCACTATGATGTGCAAATTAACGCGTGCTTACAATTCCGGTATCGTACGACTAAACTTGACATTTGTACCAAAACGCACAAAAATTGTGGCAAATTGATACTTCGGCGCAAGTTTTTGGGTATGTTCTGCTTTTGGTGCTCGGGTCTATCACGTACGCGAAAAACTGACATTTTGGTTCCTACAAATACATAAACTTGACAGGACGAGACATACCTTGACCTTGAATCCTTCCGGACAAGTTGTCAAACGCACAGGGCATGTGGACGTGTCGCAGACGCACTCGTATTGTGGACAGCACTCTCCTGGGTTCGACATTGTCAACACTTCGCCTTGCTGGCATATTGGTTTCATTACTGGTGGGCACGTTGATCGAATGCATCTGCAAGAGAAAGAGGCAACCTGTACAGGAAAAAAACAACTCAAGACTCGTTTCAACAACATGTTCTATGCAGAACTAAGAGAACCATTTTCTGGAAATACCGGATCGTGGATGACATGATAATAGATTGAAAAAGACCAATATGGCATATTTGCTCCATTCCTGTGTCAACCAATGTTTTCAAGGTTTTATTCTTTTCGCATTTGTATTTTTAATACCTCGCCACAGCTGATTTCCAGCATGTGTTGTTTCAAAATCAAATCGACGTTACAGTGACAAGCACAGACCTGACTCGCCATACCTGCATTCGTATGTAGAGCAACAACTTCCAACGCTGACCAGATTCAAATCCATGCCATCCCCTTCGCACGTTGGTGGTTCTGGACACGTCTCAGGCTTACATTGACACACAGCGGACTGGCAACATTTTCCGCTTACGATAGTCACCTCTTCTCCTTCCTGAAAGCGAGAAAACAAGCCAAAATTTTAGTCGTGTATTTTAAGACTAACCGATTTAGACAGATGCCTGGCTGAGATTAGGTTAAATTATGGTAACTTCGGTTGTTTTAATTTTGCTTTTTCATGTTGGCAGAAAATAAGTAAAGGCAATTATGTTGATCAGATTATAGCCATAAAATTTGGCGGCATTTTATTGCCTTTTCAAATCATTGGGTTGCTTTGATTGGAACATACACGTAATGTCGTGGTGGCAAAACAGACTGACTGCAAATAGATGCAAAAAACGAGTCCATGTGTCACGTGATAGTGAGATTATCGAAACCATTCGTTAAGTGGATGGCAAACTTCGCTTGATGCTTCTTACTTCGCATGTAATTTCCGGAATAACAGGACAGAGAGCTTCATTGCAGATGCATTGGAACTCGACGCAACACTCATCGTGGACAATACTCTGAATCTCTTCGCCAGGTCCGCAAGATGGCGTTGGATAAATTGGACATTGGACGTCCTGTAAAAGCATTGTGGTTACTAATAAATTCTGCTGATCAAAGAGCGTATTCACAATGATAGTTTTCCCAGGAATATTTCATTTGCGTGAGGCATTCTCGGTAAAACACAATGATGAAGCAACCCGTTCAGGAATCCTGGGTAGTTCCCTATGACCAGGGGCTTGTTTTTTTGTTGATTTCATATACTTAGATTAGAAAAATGTTAGAAACCTGTGTTTCCATGACTTTTCCTAATTATCAGAGACAAATCGAATGGTGTCAGAGTTATTTTACAAAATTGTCCCTGGAAGCCTGTATACAGAAAATTGGGGTATTATACAACCCAGGGTTACCTGGTGTGGAGCAAATTTTGTGCAACCTACTACCCTAAACTTTCAATGTGATTTTAAGTGCAAAACATTTTGTGCCAGATACGACGTCGGAAACCTCATACAGTATGTGAAGAATAGACCAACACCATGACTTGATATGAAGAATAAATAGATCTGAAACGCGCTTTCTACGCACAAATAAAAATTCCCGTTTTCTACGCATAAATAAAAATTCCCCTCTGAAAAGCAGTTCTTTGGGGATACAGCGTATAAAATTTTTATGCTATGTGTGTTTCGCTGCGCAGACACAATTTTGTTGCGAAAGTGATTAACAATGGACGTCGGGAAGTCAACACTAGTTGGTCCGGAAATAACGGATGTCACCTGTCTCAGGAAAACGTAATCAAATTTTGGGCTGCACTACACCCTTCGCTTTCCAACTCGTGTAGCGTTTGAAGGGTTCCTAAACAGTGGTTCAACGTCGAGGCAGTTGATACATTTGAGAAGATTTGCTCTTAAAAGTACCACGAAATGCTGCTATTACTTTCAAAAAAATGTTCGAGACAGGTAAACGGTAAACTTTATTGACCAATGTTTGTGGTGGAGGTTGAAAATTTCAAAGATTTGTGCACGAAGTACGAGCATCAAACAAATACCATATGCCGTTTGATTGCTAGTGAGTATCAATTGCAGTTGACTTGTGTGCGGAACCAGGAAGTGTGTCAGCGGCTCAGGCTGCCACTGACACACTTAGCTACCTTGCACTTCTCCGTTGGCACGCATTCATATACAGGACAGCACACATCCTCTCCGAGCAAGATGAGAGTCTCGTCTTCGCCGCAGGTCGGATTCACAGCGCAGGTCGTTGAAGAGTGAGTCTAAATTAAAAAAAAAATGATGTTTGGGTGGCCACAAATTCCGCCTGCCATTTCAGTTGATATGAGCTTAGACGTTCAAATAAAGTCAAAGATATGCATGAACCTCCATAAAACAAACTGGTTTTGAATAAGGATTCAAAACACAACCCGAAAGCAATGGTTATCAGCAATCGTTAGTTCCGTTGTTAATATCGTAAGAAGTACACGAGAGATGAAGATGCGCTATGACGCAAAAATGAAAATTGTGAATTTGCAGCAAGTATATTGTATTTGACCCCATTTTTCAACAAGAGGAGCACTTTTTCACTACAATACTTACGATAGTTCCATCCGAAGAACAGTAGCTTGTCATGCAAGGATCTCCCATGCGTTTCCACATTTCTCCTGCCTTTCGTCCGCATCCAGTTTCATCAATGCACACAGGACATTCGATAGGTGACATGCATTGACCATTTAGAAGAACCTGCGTAAAACATTTTCACTGTAGCTGCGCTGCAATTATGTTTCGTTCCGTGCAAATGATGTGCATGAAATTTAATACATAATTTGTTAGGAGCTTGTACACTCATTAAATGCATATGAGTCCCAAACATCAGTCTTAAAATTCCAAATTTCGTCCTATCTGCTGTAACAAGCAATAGTTTCAATTTCACCATACACTGCATGCATTAAACAGCAGTCAATTAAGACAAGCTTCAAGAAAATGTTGAAAAGACTTCGGTATGTCAAAAACGAACGTGGCTACAGTCTTTTGTATGCTGTTCTCACTTACCTGATGACTCCATTGATTAGAAAACGAGCTGCCTGCATTATATACGTTTCTTATGTTGTTCTTCTTGTAAATTTTGTCACAATGCTGTTAAGCTTTTGTGTGGTCGGAACACTCAACCAGGGTTTCGTGGAAGTTTCTGGACATTTTTTATCCAAACAATGTCAATTTTTCGAAAAATGTTAACATTTTCATGCTGACCGGGAATTCAGCAGAGCAAACTCTGCATTCTTTGGCTTGAAACCGACGAAAGGTCAAAATTGACGACTACCCATGAAATTTCAGAAAAATTACTCTTTTTCTACGTAAGGGTGGTTACGTCAAACTTCAAATACAGGGTGATCCAAAAAGATGTATCTGGTTTTGTTAAAGTAGCATTTTGTATTGTAAGAAATGCTTTGCAAATTTTTTCATAGGCCTGCCTTACAGGCGTATACGTTTTGTGTGGTGTAAGTGTTTTTCCTCGTACACCGCAAACTTGTGAGAACAGATCAACAGTTTATAAAGTGCTCGATCCAGGCTCTGTGGCGTTGAATCACTGTGGCTACTCGCACATTGAAGTTTGCAATGACCCTGTCCAACACCTCATGTGGAACTCTCTTGATCTCCGTTCGAATGTTATTCTTAAGCTCATCAACAGTTTGGGGATTGTTAGCATAGAGTCTATCTGTGCCACAGACCCTGTCACGTAGGCATCTCTACAAAAAATAATCCAAACGAGATAGGTCTGGAGAATGTGCAGGCCAAGGGTGGTTCGCACGACGGGAGATAAGTCTGTCTCCAGTAAAGTAACGATGGAGGTATTCGAGTAAAGCATTGGAGCAGTGCGATGTTGCTCCATCCTGCTGATAAATCACAATATCCATGTCCACTCCTTGCTTCAACCTCAGTGCCGGGATGAATTTTCTTCTCATCAGTTCAATGTGGGACAAACGCCTTGTGCATTTCCTTGGAGACTACTCTAAACATGTCTCACAATCACGATGTGAATTTCTGTCCTGACTGCAAGTGGCCGGCCACTGTACAGTTATCCTGCACACTTCCCATCTCCCTGAATTTGTCCAGGAGGTGCTTTATAGTGAGTCTGGCTGGAGCCTTTCTGTCTGGAAAGTCCCTCCGAAATTGTCGTTGAGTTTGGACAACTGATTTCATCGCGAAATACGCCGCAAAATACAAAGTACGCCTCAACAATCTTGATCCTCTCCTACACGGACAATCTTGCTGCTTGATCCATTGAAGGTGGGAAATAAAACTTTGGAGCTCTAACTATGATTTACCTGGAAACAGAGGCCTGGGATAGTTTGATAGGAAATGATGGAGATAATAAAATGGATACATTTTTTGGACCACCATGCATGTTTGTCATCTGCATTCAACTCCGTTCCACATAGATACATAGGCTTGCCCATGGGGCACTTTTAAGTCCCATCCCATACCACTACCCAGCTGATCGTTTGCTATACCGTTTCAATCAAAGCCACACGTTAATGTACACGAGCACATGGCACAGAGTGAGCGAGTACCTTAACAGTCACTTGCTGACCAGTCTGAACAGCATTAGCAGGGGGGTCAGCTTTGGCGATAGTGACCCCAGCAATACGCTCAATCACAAACACGTGAAGTTGGGCGGTGATGTTTGACACTGTGTTTGTGATGCTTGCATCGATGACGTAATCTCCAGTGTCGTTGAACTGAATGTCGATTGTCGTCAAATCTGCAGAAAAAAAAGATCCGCGCGCATTTCTTCCGGCTGCTGTATAGATTACATAACATGCGTGCTCGCTGTATAACTACATCATATAACATGCATTGTTGCTGCATATATCATATAACATGCATTGTTGCTGCATATATCATATAACATGCATTGTTGCTGCATATATCATATAACATGCATTGTTGCTGCATATATCGCAATGGTGGCAAACTGCGGTTCACCGACATCTTTTGTGTGGCTCTTCCATCTGGATAGCGATATCTCAGATTGATAGAGTTGTTGTCTTATATTTAATGTTCGTTTCATTCATCAATGTGTTTACACGAGTTTGTGTGGTTAATTGCCAGGGCGTCTACGCGATTTGATAACAAAGACAGAGAACCTACAGCTAAGTGGTCATCATGTTAGTTAAGTTTCCAGAACAAAATCTAAAATTTTAAAAGAGACCGAGACATATTGTCAAAAACATTTTGTCATTTTCCCAATGTCAGAATGAGAACGAATGCTTTTCGTGAAGAGCCAATTGCAGACTAAAATTGAAGGAATACAAAAATACATTGCAAGGTCTACTGGAGGAGTTCCAAGTCAGATTTGACGATTTGCATGAGTTGAAACCATGCATGCAGTCGGTGATGGCTGTCCAGATAAGTTTGTCACAAACTTCATCACTTGAGAGAATTAATTTCCAGAAACTTTCCACAACATATTGTCAAGATTTTTGGAGACTAGCAAATCCAAAAACCAGGTATTGATAAATAATGCGTTTGTTGTGTTTAAATTACTTCAGGTATTTTATGTAAAACTTGCATTCGTTACCGTATGTGCTGACACTGCAAACTGATTTTGCGGCTCGCTAATGTTTTTCATTTTCTGTAAATGACTCTTCCATCGTATAAGTTTGCTCACCCCTGGCATCACGTAACATGCATTCTTATTGCGTGTATCACATAAAATGCACCCTTACTCGTATACTTGACAATTTCAGCTCCGTTTCTTTCTGAAATGATCCAGTTTGCTTCGAGATATTTTCTAACACCAGCAGTAGCGGAGAGAACAGAACTGCCATCTGCAAGCACTGCCTCGCATGACAGAAGCTCGCCCACAGCGGCGAAATTATTCAGGGTACCACTGCACTCGATCCGAACGTCTTCAAGGACTTCAGCTACTACCAGCGGTGAAGTGAAGTTGAGCGCACTGACCTAAAATAAAGAGAAAGGACTTGTTGAGGACAGATTTGATTTCATTCCAAGGAAATCTTGTTTTACCACTCTCTTTTCATTTAAGATTTTCAGAAAGAGGAATTTACGTTGGACTGGGATACACTTTTACCAGCAGCAGAACATTCTCTAGCACGACACGAGTAACAGCCATTGCTTTAAAAAAAATATATCTGGGGAAGATCTGTGCATTGCTGATCTGCAGAGCAAACGATGACGGTGGATAGTTAAAAAATAATGTTGCAGGAGTGGCCTTCGCAACTGCCAAAAATATATGAAAAAACGACTGAAAATGACGTTAGTCAGTAAAAAATCATTAACAAAACCTCAGCCTTTACGTTTCCAAATCTTCGTTGTTACGTCAGCACAAGATCATTTGTTACGTCAGCACAAGATCATTTGTTGCGTCAGCACAAGAATATTTGTTGCGTCAACACATGATCTCTCAATGCGCTTGATAGATCATTTTGACGTAAGCCAGTATGTTTTTGAAACAGCACAGAAATGAAACAGTAACTGGAACTTAACCTCCCGATGCAAAGCAGAGACTGATATTTGACTTCGGCCACAAAAAGGAGTTAAAATGACACTATAAGGCTTCTGTTGATGAAAAGTACAGTAGGACCGACTGTTATTTTCAAAAAACGTGATCACTGCAACCTACCAGGAATGGGAGGACTGCTTTCACAGCGCATTTTCCACACGCCCTTAAAAACCCATGGTTTAAAGTCAGAAATGCAGGTCAACACGGCACAAGTGGTGTGTGCAAACTACATGTGCTTCACACAAGAAATGTGCAAATAAAAAATGCGAAGCAGCAACTTGATCATCCTCACCTCATTCTCAGCCATAATAGTGATCGAGTAATAACCAGCAACATCGAATTCATAGGAAAAGTGAACACGATCGGTGAACTTCCTTCCCCAAGGCTCCGGCAGCGCTGGAGCAACCTGCACCAAGATTGCAACAACATCTTTGCAACCACAAAGTCGTACGGGGGGAACGTAACATCTTTTTTCACGCTCTGATGCAAAGTCGCGAACCATGGAGCGAAAGTACTATCTCCACAAACTCACCTTCCAACAAATGGTATCGGCGTTTCCTTTTGCCGATACATTGAACCAAACCAACGTGTCTTTAACGACGATTTCTGGCGCCTCGACAACGGTGACATCCTCCACGGGGGCCCGCACTTTTATCGTCTGCTCCAGCTTCTTAGAACTGACCAAGTTCTCAACTCTGACTTTGAGAGATAAGTCATCGATATTGTTGTAGACATGATGGACCTGCGTGGAAATAAAAACGACGTAACAACGACTAATGACGAAACATTCGAGTTTATTGTGACAACACAATCGCGATTGCAAAAACAGGTCGAAGGCTTTTTCAACAACCACAAGGAAAAGATGTCGTAAGTTACATACAGGGTGACCCAAAAAGATGCGTACCCATATTTTGTTCGATAAAAAACCCATTTTTTAACGAATGTCTTTTCTGTTGCAGGACGTGATAGGTG
>JGI24021J15306_10008050_pt1 | contig 12922 bp, 10 predicted proteins | sample Ectturendosymbi1_FD_15306 | JGI IMG/M metagenome (IMG submission 15306) | reverse complement strand
ATTTTTAGAATGTCAATCCCCTCCCCCCGAACCAAAACCCCCCCACAGGGAAACGTTCCGGCGGTGGTTCTGCGCCGATCTTGTGTTGTCCTGATGTTCGTCCCATCAAGCTTTGCACACGGCACAGGTTTGATGTGGGGCGACACTCGTCACGTTCCTGGTGAGAAATCCTGCAAACCTGATCACCGCACTTCGTGGTGTGGAAACCAACGAAATAATCCTTTAGCAGTAGTCGATGCGTTTGGATTGGCTTCGAATATATCGCGTGATTCATCAAACAAGCAGCAATTTACAGCAAACAATGCATACTGTGACGTAATAATTAATTGAGTATTGTGCAAGACGCCACGCCATAGCTGTGCAGTGTTTGGTTTGTGGCGGTCTGCTGCATTTGTAACTTGAAGCAAATGTCATGATTTTGATTTGTAAATAATTTTCACAGAAAGTTACGCTGACGATAAGTCGCCTCAACTAGAATAACTTGACTTGTCGAAAGCACCAACACAATCCAGGTGTAGATTTGTTGTCATATGTAATTGTCTTTGAATGGAACTATTACGCGTGGTTGGATAAGTTTAGAGAAGGAACACCAACTCGTCTGATTTCCACCTGCTGCGTCCATACCGTAACCATTTTCGAGTTACAATGCTTCAAATATTTTCCAGGTATTCTTTGCGTTCAGTTAATCGCTGCAACCAACGTCCTTGTCCACGTTGGGTTTTATTTGAATACAACCGTTCGAACCATACCTCATTTGATGCGACTCTTTCATACTGTGTTGCTCAGTTACAGGGACTGGAAGGTTTTCACACAGCTGCTGAATAGTTTTACTATTCATTTAATCAGCAGTCATCAGTTTGTGTTCAATTCGTGCATTTTCTGCTCTCTGCACTTGAATTGCTTGCAAATAATCCGTGCTTGGAGTGAGACTCACTCGAGTTGCATTTTGGATGACTCGCCAAGTCAGTTTTAGGGTGTGAAATGACTCGCTGAACAATTTCTGAAACCTTTTTTAGAAAAATAAAATACAATTCCATGGAAACCCAACAAAGGTTTCGGAAAACTGATTACGTTTTATAAATCTTCAAACGAACCGCCTTGTCTCTGCAAAATTTTATGATCGAGAACATTTGACGCGAATGATGACAATTTCCGATTTAGATAAACTGCCCGTCACTGGGTTTGTGCAGTCATGCGAATGGGTGAGTTCATGTTCTTGGCTCTATACGAGGCATCATAAATGCGTAAAAGTGGGTCCTGTTTAAATTTCTGGTCGTTGTTGAGTTTCCCTCGAACGATGAACTGTTGTTTTCCATCATTCGCAGTGGTTTTTGTCAAAAGTTAAACACTTGAGTGCGAATAAAGACCACCGATTTCACCTCATCTGGGTTAAACAGGATTTTGAAGGAAGCGCTGTTTTTCTATTTTTTAGCTTTTGGAGAGAAGATAAAATGGAGAGAAGATATTGTCCAAAAAATACGTGCAGGTTGTAAAAAGTAAGCACATGAAAAGGTTTTATAACCAACTGATCCCGTCAATACTGTTGATTGTTATAAACATGGCCGCAACCAGCTGATGTTTTTTGGGGGAGGGGGGATTATTGCAACTTGTTGCTTTACTTCTCTTTCAAACTGTTTGAAAATTTCGGGGTGGTTAAATACCCGGATGCTCCTTCCTTGGTTGCAAACGCAACATTTTCCTTCCAGCAAAAGCCGTTACAAAATAGGCCTTAATGGTTGTTGAGTCACATATATTCCCGATGTTTCGTATGTAAACATCTGCGGTTGTCTACCTAATCGCAAATAGATAAGTCTGATAAATAATCAGTTTGACTCTGTACTTTGAATTGATCGAAGCACAAGTTTATGATCTTTGTTAACATTTTGCAAGGCAACTTGACCATGCACTGATCGTGTTGGGGTGTTCACTGTCCTATTTGCTGCAGCAAAAGATTAGCTTTTTACTTCAGGCGCAAGTACAGTGAGAAAATGCAATCTTGTCACTTGGCAAGTCAGGCTGCATCAATAAATGTGAAAGAGTTCGTAGACAGGCACGCAGTCAGCAACCAACAAAATCGAATCAACCAACTGTTCAAATATTGTTTTTTTTAATCAAAGCCGGGAACATGTAGCCCGCGCCGCCATTTAAATGTGGCACGGATTAGAATTGTTTAACCAAAGTGGAAAGCAAAGCCTGAAAACGAAACTCCATGATAAGCACGGACCGTACATCACAAGAAGTCGGTCGTGATCCACTTAGCTTTCTATCCTTAGTCTCCTTAAATTGCAAAAGCACTGTTTGTACTTGGTGGTATTTTTCATCGTAAGACAAAATAAAATGTTTGTCTCAGCTCATAATTCAGAACCCATGTGCTCAATGCTGGTTGAAAGCCCCCAACCCTGTCTCAAATGTCCAGGCGTTAGTCCCAGAGGACCGCAACCGCTTCCCCTTCTGCGATCATCCTCCCCAACGGCAGATTTCGTCCCTCAACTGACCTAGGGTATATATGTGCCTGACAACGTTATCTTCCGCAATTGGCTTAAAACCCGTATTGGGAGTTTTAACAGCATATTGGAAATTTTTCGAGACTTGCCTTGAAAATACGTCTTGTTCACAAATTTTATTTTTTGTCGGTCTCAGATTCATAAAATTTTGTCTGGTTTGGAGACTGTAATGTGGTAAGCATGGTAACTTAAAATAGCTTTCACAGTCGATGAAAAAAACATTTTTGATATTTGGATGTCAAATGAATTTAAAATGATTGCTTCAAAAATGTTTTTCTCAATTAGTCTGGTGCAATATTGCAGGTTGATCCTCTTCGAATTTTTAATTTTGGACTCGAAGATATTTAACATTTACTGAATTGTCTTGGCCTCAGCCATATTGGCATCAACCGCACAAAATGTTGTACAGTGAAACTCTCCAATACCTGCCAGTGTGTCACCCATCACCTCACGCAGTACTCTTTTTAAAGCTCCTCAGAAACTTTCAAACGCCACAAATGAAGTTTTTTAAACTTCATAAAAGTCAGAAGCTTTTAAACGTCATAAAGGAAGGGTTTATTTACAGCAACTTGACGCAACTACACAGGCAATCATTAATTAGCTTCCAGAAACAAAAATCCGGGCGTAGTGTGCAGTCTGAAAACATGAGCTACACTTGTTGAAGGCGTTCTCAATCTGAATCTAAAACAAGTTAGTACCCAACAACGCAGCAAGTGATTGCAGAGAGCACTAGTGCAGGCAAAGTGATATAAATGTTACCAATAAGTTGTAATCAATTTGCAAAATGCATTTAAATACACACTCTCATTGAAATCTTTCCAACCTCCTTGCAAGTAACAGGTGCAAGTGTTTGCTCTGTTGGCAAAAGATGAAAAGATATTTTCAAAATGAGCAAACAAGTATATCGTTATCTTCACATCTCGACTTGAATCTCTGTAAGTTATTGAAGCACAATGTGCCGATTCCTTTGTAGGGTGACTTTCGTGTTTTCGAAAACAACACCGAAATGGATTAAACTAAAGGTTGGGATCGATTTCTTAAACATACTTTTCTTATCCTCTTGGTTGTTCCAACACGCTTCTCGCTTCATGAATTTGGCCAGCTTGTCAAAAAGTGCTGAAACCCACAAACAACTAAACTTTCAAAGCTTTCAGAAAGTAACCAAGCAATCGCAAATCCTATTTTGTTGCATCTGAATACAAGAAGGGAGCTTATGAAAAAGTGCATCCAGTTTGAGAAAACGAGATGCATGACATCGCCAAACCAAATCATTTCCTGATTATGTGTCATGTAAGACAGGCGCAGAAGAAAACTTAAGAGTTTTTATTTTATAAATGCTAAAAGTAAAGTTGAAATTTTAGCTCAAAGCAAGCGAAGCACACGAAATTTCCATTTTTCGCTTTTTAACTGAAAAGCTGATTTACATAAACTGTGAAATAGCAGCTGCCAGTTGGTTCGGAAGCTCTCTGCTGAAAGAAAGCAGAGCACAAAGCAGAGGCAAGCGGTTGCTAGCTGGTTGATAAAAGTATAGGAAATAAGATCTACAAAGACCAGGGAGGCCTCGTTCACAAGACCACAACCAGTGGGGGGCAAAAGGGAATTGCCCCAAAACAATTTTCAAAAACATGTTTAGTTGTTAGGCACGACGCCAAGTTACAATCATTTTGCCCCCGCCCAGGGGTGTAGTGGGGCGGGAACGCGTGGGAACGGCGTTCCCACACCTTTCTCATGTTTTGCTTTCGAAGGTATTTTAAAATGGCTAGTTTTTTGGGTGCGTTCCCACACCTCTTTTGTTAGCACTACATCCCTACCCCCACCCCCCAAAATTTCAGCTGGTTGCGGCCCTGGTAGTTCTTGTGTGCAATAACATCTGGTACTTGCTGGCTTTTATATCATGAGTTCCTGGCTTATATGGAAAACTAATCATATGGACAAAAGTAAAGTTTTTCGCGTAGTTGCCATGAAACATAGTTGTTTCACATCAACGGAAATTGTTTATGCGTGCTGAGACAATTGTGCGACACAACGCACGCAAATACCATCTCTTTGGTGAAATCTGAATTTTAGTCCAGTAAATGCGTTTTTTTGTTCACCACGCAGTTTTTCCAGGCCCAATGATTTGCGTCTGGTTTTTCTTGCTTTGCCACCAGACCAGACCCGCCGCCGCAACAAGCACCAGGAATACAGTGACAGATGCAGCCAGCAGGATGGTCATCAGGGGAGCGGTTTCAGTACTTTCAGCAACTGCAAATATAGTAACGAAGTTTATTTTCGATTTCATTTCCTTCATTCACTTTATTCTGTTCTTTTGAAGATTGGTTTCACTCATTCACTTCATAAAATATAGGTTTACATCATTTTTTTGGCTCGCCTAAAAACTTATTTTACGGTATGTACTGGACCCTGACAACATCGTGTTGAATGCAACAAACACAAATTGTCTTCCATCCAGATTATCCAAACTTAGCTCTGGTCTGATTGAAAGTTACCGAACCTTCCAGTATTAAAGCGCCCCCAGGCGGACGTCAATACATCAGTAAAGTAGAAAATTGTCGAAACCAGATGCGGAAACAAAACGTGAAATGCGGTTTTCAAAACTTATAATGAAAGTTATCATCCTTGTAACAGTACTGTTTAAAAAATGTTCGTCAATCGCGCTTTTTAAATATATTTGCAAAACTCTTTTACTTACTTTCGCAAAACCGACCAGAGAATCTCGGTTTGCACTGGCACGAATACGTCATAATGCCATCAATGCAGCTGGCATTGTTTGTGCACTTGTGGCCATCGCAGTCGTCAGTGTCTTTGAAAGAAAACACAGTCTACTCTAAATCGATGGACTTCTAGCGACAAAATATTCATGAATACTATACAGCAGGGGATGAGACCCTCTTTACTATCACGGGCTGCATAAATTGTGAATTGTTGCTGGCGAGCGGCAAATAACAACTGATCGCATCCTAAAATTATATTTTTATCTTAGGCTTCTTGTGACCCCCTGCCTTAAGTACCTGCTTATCATGGAGTTTCGTTTTGAAGCGATGTTGTATTCTAACTTGGGTAGCGAAATTTTAATGCGGACCATATCAAATGTTCACGCGGGCCGCAGGTTCCCCACCCCTGCTATGTAGCCTCGTCACCAGTGGAGGATGTGGAGCCATTACATCCAGTTTGCAACTTACAACCTCGTTGGAAACCACTCGATGAGTTTACTGTGTTTTTAAGTAGCATCGTTCTAGTTGGAGTCGTGAGCACTGGCGCATAAAGTTAAACTACTAACACCGATTTTTGAACAGTCAGACAAAAAAGGATTATTTTTTACATCAAGCCTCGCACACGCTATTTGATTCACTTCAGAGCTAAGAATAGTTTTAAGCTTGTTTTTAGTCTTGGGGTCATAGGATAGATATTTGGTGAAATTAGTTACTTTGAGATTCAACAGCAGCCTTTAACGCCCTCACAACGGCGCAGCAGTAAATATCAGTCTTGGAGAATCATTTTATCAAAAAAAAAACGAGCATATATCGTAGAGTCATTGCAATAGTTTACAACCTTTCAATATCTCGGCGAGTTTGATTAATATTTGCGGCATACCCAAACAAACGTTCTTTCCTGAGAGAATTACTGCATGGCGTGCAAACATAGGCGTAGGCAGGGGGGGTAAAGGGGCTATGCCCCCGCCAAATTTTTAGAAAATATAGTCATTTTGTGCTTTGAGAGGCGTTTTTCCAAACAAAATAGTGTTATTCGAGTAAAATCAAGCATTTTGCCCCCTTCAATTTTTGGCCCCCACCAAATTTTTGGGCTGGCTACGCCACTGCGTGCAAAGCGGATTTTCATTTGACCGACACTGATCGACAGTTTTTCGATTTTTTGCTGTTGTAGCAGCGCGGCAGCTGCTGCATGCGGAGCGCTAATAGTAACATCCCCGGTGGTGTGAAAGCCATCGGAGATCTCCTTTGACCTAGTGCTTTGGCGCGCAGGCAAGCCGCTTCTTTGCTATGAAGCAACTGCCGGCCAAAGTCGACTTTGGTCGACGGAGGAATGCTGCCGAGGGCAATGCACATTACATGCAATCGTACGTTGACAACCAAGCAAAATCATCATGAAAAGTAGTGGCGTTGGCTGAAACTTAACGGGGAAAGGCATGAAGTGAACGCTTGAGCCAGGGCAACGTAAAACGCATGGAAATGCTCAGGGCATAGCAAGTCACTGAGGAGCAGGCGTAAAATGCACATTATATAACAAGCGAGCTGCTTGAAACCCGGGGTATTTTAGAAAATCATTAAAAACAAGCAAACATTTGTGCAATGCCTAATGTCAACCCCTGATCAGCATAAACAAAAACAGTTGTAAATACTCTACAACATAAACGATCAGTGAATGACACTGCTTTTGAACAAGCTAGAAAACTTTTCTCTACAGCGCAAGGCCAATTCATTGAAAACCAACCATCTTGAACACATTCTCTCTGAATATTCATCCCATATGGATATTACAGAACGAAGAGGAAAGCAGCACAACGCACAACCTTATTTTGCCGAATACAGCTGCTTAGGACAGTCCCGCGGATAGAATTTTACGGCCCGAGAGCTTTCTCAGTGTTGTTTGTTGTGTTCAACTGTGCATGTTGCAGGTAATTTTAGTTAGAACAACCATAACATCTTTCAATACATATGTACTACATTAACGGCGTTAGACTAGACTAAAGAGATTCTGGAAAGCTTCCCAAGGTGAAAGATTTCGCATCGATATTTGAAGCTCAGTTTCTGCCATGAAGCAAGTCAAATCTACTACAAAAACAGAAAACGAATCGCGCACGAAACACTGAACAATAGTTTCCGACTTGCTACAACTAACATATGGGTTTGACATAAAAATGATAATGTCAGAGAAGATTCGACCATAGGCATCCTGACAGAGATTTGTAACAAATTTCTATTGCGTAATAATGTCAATGATGCAATCTTTTATCGTCCTTCTTCAATTTTAAATCTTGTAAATCTGTTGTTTCATGTATTATTTTGTTAGAAGTGACCCGCAAGTTTTCACGTTTTTGTAAAATGGCCCGCAGGTCAAACCAAGTTGGACCACGCTGGATTTAAGAAACACCTTAGGGACACTTTACCCAAGCATCTTATTGAAAATCCGAAAAAACAGCGTTAGCAAAACAACCAACAGCGGAACAAGGTTCTATTTGGGAATATTGTAAACGTGTTTTCCTAGAGCTGTTGCACATTCATTTGAAAACCGAACTCTTTAGGAAGAAACCGCAAAATCCCCAGTAATTAAATTAATGTGACAAATTAAAACAAGAGTAAAGCGTATCTCTTAGTTGACTTCCCTTCGCCAACCGAGGCATTGCAAATATGTTTGTTTGTGATGATTTGCTGAAATACCACACATTGTACGTTGTCACATAGCTGTGGACTGTGCGTTTTACGTTACTTTTTAGTAATTTGCTAAACACTAAGCATTTCCTATATTTCAAACTGTTTATTTGTATCTTTTACCGGCCAGCTATTTCTTCCCTGTTTAGCTTATACTGTAGTTCAATCGTTATTCATTTCTTTTATGTGTTGTCTTTGTTTTGCTTTTTTATCGTTCTACGTCACAGTGGCCATTGATATTATTGCATAACGTCCTCACTCCCACACGCAATACTGTAAACTCAAGTATGCATGACAGCAATAAAGATATTACAGTTACATGAAATAACAGTAAGTTTTAATGCGAATAAGGTTCAATATGCGTAATGCGTTTGCATGATTAATGGAAGCAAACATGCGTTGTAAGCAAGTTAAAGCTGCCAAAAATTGGATTAAATTCGCCACAATAAAACCTTTGCTGTTTTCAGATATAGTGGATTTATTTATGATAGCTAAAGAGAAAATGTATCACAACAGTTGTAGGCGAGTGCAGCGCTGTTGTGGTTCCACAGAAATTAAACACGCTGAGAAAATGCGTCCAATCATGTGTTTGGGAGATGCATTTTCGGTCGAGGTATGATTCATGCATGGGAACGAAAACTCGTATAGTACAGTTTTTTAAGGCATTTTAGTGTCAGTGAAACTATTTTCATTGCAATAAGGTTAAATAGCTGATTATAACCAGTGTACTTGGTTAAGGTACAACAACACGAAAATAATACCAATAACGTTTCCACTACCCGAGTAGAACCTTTTTTCATAACTGCTGTAAAAAGAGTCAAACACTGGTTATCTTTTATTTCTAAGGGCATTTTTGATCAGATTTTTATTGCACTATACCTCAGCATTTTTGCACGTGAGTTTGAACGTGATTTTCGCAATGCGAATTGCTGAGTCTTATTTTGTCATTGTTTTTGTTATTGGCAGTTTGCATGTAACGAATGTGTGGGTGAAACGTGGAAAAATGTGTGGAATAAAAGAACTAGAACAAAGATTTGATTTGTTTGAATAAAAAAGAGTTCAAATGTCCAGGACACGCAGTCAGTGGAGCTGGAGCGAAAATGATTGTTTCTTGTGGAGGGGATGTGGTGCGAAATAAATTTAATTCCGCTGCTTACAAGACAGATACAATTGTTTACTTGCAGAGAAATGTTAAATAAAAAAGATTTGACGACTTGAAGACCGCAAGTTTCTGATAACTTTTTTATTCACTTGAAGGGAAAAAGCTGCATTTTTTTTCATATTTGGGTTTGATAAAAATGACGAACCACCAACAACAAGATTTCGAAACATTACGGCTTCAACGTTAAAAAGCAAAAGGATGCTACGTGTTTCAGAAAAAAAAAAGATGATCTCACTTATCTCGCAGTTGGTGCCATGGTAACCACCGAGACAATGACATTTGTATTCGTTGGGTCCCAAGTCTTCACAATCAGCGCCGTTGGTGCAAGGGTTGCTTGAGCATTCGTCAATGTCTGAAAACAGTGGCAGATTGTATCGTTAGTTGCATCCATGAGGTTTCACATAAATTTTTGCTGCATTTTTAAGACAAGTGTTGGTTTCAGGGAACAAGGATTCCATCACACGATTAACTTTTGCTGCTGGAGTTGCCCAGTCTATTGACAACACGAAACAGACCTGCTGTTGTTAATCATGTGTTGAGTTTCTTGTTACCAGCTTACTACGGAAAATAAGAAACTCCAACCGTTAGACTAGACTTTCCTACCTCCGCTTAGTTTAACCCTTGTCCTAGTTTTTAGTGATATTATCAAAGCAATGCAAAAATCAGAAATCTTAATCTTGTTCCCATACTTGTCATCATGATAAACACAAAATACGAAAGATTGATTCAAATTAACTATTTAGGTGAGCTTGGTCAAACAAATTTTTACTTTACAACACGTTTTCACTGATCTTCGTGCATTGAAGTTTTTCAACTTTTACTTTCTTCGGCTTCGACATCTTGAAACAATTTAATATTTGAATTTGACAAAAATACAATGCTTGAAAACATTAGTTGTACTTCAATGCTAGTCGCAAAGGAGCTTCATGCACGTTGGAACCAAAATCGAAATCATTTTGATCAACAGTAGCGCCCATGGAAAAATCATGAATTAAATCAATTAATGAAGGACGTGTGTCCAGAAAATATGTCCTGAACACTGGGTCACTCTGAACTTGATCCAGAACCTTTATTTAAATGTTCAGTACACATTTTCTGGTTCAGGGAAGTACATGTATAAACTAATTACATATTTGTCTGCAGGAGCATTGATTACATCATTTCCTTACCTGTTTCACAATTTTCCCCTTCAGTCCCTTCAACACAAAGACACTGATACGACATAACTTTGTCCACACATGTCCCGCCGCGTTGGCACGGGTCGGATAGACATTCGTTTAAAGAGTCAATCTGCAAAAGTGCAAATCACAAATCGGAAAACGTCAACGCGAGTGAGTCTTTTACACTGACCTACATTATTTTCAAATCTGGAGGTTGCACATGTCAAGAAATCAAAACTATGTAATTGTAAACCGGAGCTAACGATATATTTCAAGGGAAACGCTTTAACTGAATGTGACTGAACTTTTTTTTCAAGTAGGCGCAACCGCACAAGGTCTAATCTTGTTTTGCATTTTGTCTTCAGCTTGCAGGGTTTGCCAATCAAGTTTTTTGAAGAGATCATTGATCAAGAGATCATTCAAGCTATCGCAACGAAGATTAAAGGCAATGTTTCGATTAATGATTGATGAACAAAAGTATGAAAACTTAATATTCCAGCAGTAAGTTTTCAGGAAACTTTGGCGTTTGTCCCTGTTCCGTTTCATTTTTGATCAAAAACTTCCTGAACAGGTGTTTGCAGCATGATGTCAAATATAAACATTTCTACCGACCTAGGAGCTGCAACGTCAGCAACTACTTTTCTAACAAACTGACCAAACAGAAACTCAATCCCTTCCCATCGGCAGATGGCAATCACCGCTTGACAACAAATTAAGCCCTACTTGGCAACTGCTTCCAGTAAAAGGCTTGGCACATTTGCCATCAGGGCAAGTTCCATCAGCGACGTTGCAGTTTTGATTATTGTGACAATGGCAATGATGTTCGCAGTCCTCTCCCCATTCAAGGTTGCCACAAGCTGCACAAGATGCACAAAAAGTTTAAAATGTAAAAAAACGTTGTGAAAAGAAACAGTGGAACTCTATCTTCAATCTGAGGTTCATGCGAAAAGAAATCACATCCAGCATATTTTAAGTATGCATTCAACTTCAATAAAAAAATGATTCAATTTTTAGTAACACCACATATTTGAAACCATTTCACTTAAAAAAATGTTCCTTTCACAGTTGTTTCGGGAAACTTGTGGAATTACTTGTAAGATTACAAGTAATGGCTAATTTAGAGTTATATTTGACTGGCGGGTTACATGCGACATGTCTGGGCTTTATAAGCAATTGGGTTTGATAATGATAATTGCAAGCTTGTGAAACACATGGTACTAAAAGTCCAACTGCATCATTAGTAACTGCAGCATGCCTGAGTGAGGAAGTCGTGCGACTTGAAACATGAATGTCGTATTTCAGATTTAACATTAAGTATGTCAGAAAAATCCCGCAGATGCGACGCTTATCCTTTCATAAAGTATTGCAAAATGGAGTAATGTGGAAAACAAGACGTGCAGTTCACAAATAAGTTTTTCGAAGTTTTCCTTTAACTTGAAGACGGTTTTTAAACACGTTTTATCAAAGTTGTTAGACAACCGTCTTCAATTTTATTGAAACAAATAATTTGAACCAATCCACTCACGCCCCTCAACAAAACAAAACAGGCCCCAATTTAAAAAACGTCTGAACGCCCAGCTGCATTGCGTTCAGCTTCACTCTGCTTGAACTCTGATACAGTAAAACAAATGAAACAGTTCAACCAGGCTCTTTAAAAATCAGGCTCTTCAAAGTTGACATCTGAAAACATATCGTAATAAGCTGAAAAGACCTACATAACCGGTAATTTTTTCATAGGTCACAAAGACGTCATTTACATTTTGTGCTTTTCAAATTTATCACAAATTTGGTAATTTCTGCCAATGTTGGCTCTTCCTTTCATTGTTCGCAAGCTGCATTTTTGCAAAAATTGAGGAAGCCATGAGAATGTTTTACCAAGATTTTTACTCAGTGACATGCAGTTGTGAGAAACAAATGCTGTGTTGCGGTCAAAAGTGTTGGAAATGTTTTTGAGGGAACATTCACTGAAAAAAGAAGTAATCGTCAATAGACTGGTACTGCATGCGGGAATACATTATTTTCTCCCCCGGCTGTAGCCTACAACTGGTGACGGACACAACAACATATTCTTTGCATTCTCACGTATTTGACAAGATTCTCCTTTCCACCCAGTAGCGCAACCCATCGTGCAAGCTCCACTGAAGCGGTTGCAAAGGTCTGGGCGCTTGCAATGACAGTCTTGTTTGCAATCAGCTCCAAATCGTCCTCTAGGACAACCTGCGATTGTTGAACAGTTGAACGCGCAAGTTGATTTGCGTAATTGAGATTTTCAGACTGAGGCCGCCAACAGAGCTTTTGCCTTTTTCAACAAAAGGGAAACCATCACTAAAACTGTTTATAAAATTATATTTTTCTTTTCAAGGTCTGTTTTTCTCCTGCAAGCTGTTACTCAATAAAGACTTGCTTAATTTGCGGAATACTGCTTGGTGATTTCATTTTTTCAATCAAAAGTTTTCCGTTTTTTCGTCAAAAACGGAAAACATGTTTAAAGCCTGCAAAAGTGCAAATCACAAATCGGAAAATGCCAACGTGAGTCTCTCACAGTGACTTGCAATTTTCGGAAAAACGTTTGACTGGTGTTAATCAAACTTGATTTGAAAATGAAAAGTCTCCAAGTTCTAACTTTAGACATTTGTTAAAATTACTTTTGCAATTACTGTGGATTAATGATTCTAACCCTGTCTTGCTGGCAATTTAATTTCTGAG
>JGI24021J15306_10008048_pt1 | contig 12924 bp, 13 predicted proteins | sample Ectturendosymbi1_FD_15306 | JGI IMG/M metagenome (IMG submission 15306) | reverse complement strand
CCAAAAGCACTAGGGCGGGTGTGTGTGTGGTCAAGGTTGTCAAATCTACGTCGAACTCCTTTCAGTTTACAAGACTTCAAACAACGTGGTGTTAAACCGTAGTCCTGAGCATGACGCTAAACTGCAACAGGCGATGGATCTGCAAATTGGGAGCTCTCCAGTTTTTGGAAAAATGGAATGGCCATTATATTTTTTTTATAATTTTTTATAAAAAAATAATTTTCCAAGGTCCGCTCTGGACCGGAGTGGTGACGCCTGACAGGGCTCCAGCTATGGATCAAATAGCGCCTTTAAAAGGGCTCTTCAGTCACGCTGGGCAATCAGTATATGTATGGGGAAATGATAGGCAGGTTGGGAATATTTTCCACTCAGGAAATCCCCGCAGCTGAACCTGGGCCCAAGAATTGACCACTTCTTTCCTTGGGGTCTTTATGGGATGCAAAGTGCGGCATACCGACGACTGGGTACCTCGGTGAACCTAACCTCCCCTTACGCTCGCTTGGGAATATTTTCAAAGCGATTATCTGTCTCAGATATTTTGCCAAACACACACAAACGTCGCGAGCACTATAGATAAAAATAAACCTTCCTACCTACCGCAGTAAATGTGTTACTTTCTTACAAAAATCTAGGTAGTTGTATTGCAAGGTCAAAGATAAGTGGCATGAATACAATCTGTAAAAGTCTTGCTGTTGTTATTTCATTAAATTTCTGAAAAGCAATGTTTTTGATGGTTTTTCTTTAGAAAAGTCTCTATCGCATGGTTTTCAGCAAACAACTGACAAATAGGATCTGAACGCTAAATCGAACGCATGAATTTATGAACTCATACTTTCATAATACTACTTATTCTAACCAAGGCTGGCGCAAACCATTTCAGCGCCCTAGGCAAGATCCATGTTCAGCGCCCCCTAATAGCTTATGACATCATCCTGCTCAATCAACCGTGGCACGATCTGTTTGAACGTAAACAAACACATTATCTTTGCTCTTTGGACATCTTAAATTTGCCGGTGCTTCCTGGGCAAGGTCCATTCCAGCACCTCTCCACCCAAAAGACCCTTTCAAGGACGATTTTTTAAAAACCAAAATAATTTATTCGATGCATGCTGAGTTTATTTGAACATCAAATTCATCAAAATATTATCTACTGTACACAAGTACCAGGCGTCACAGCATTCACATAAACAAAAATTCTAGCACAGGCCTCAAAAACTTTTTTACAATCTGGTATCGTAGCAATCGACGACGTTCTGCATGCACAATAAAGCTCTGACATTCGTGAAGGTCACCAATGTTGGTAATGTTGCGTACCAGCTGGTATCTTTTTGTTACATAAATTAAGGTGGTCTCAACGTTGGATTCGGGTTCTGGGCCCTCTGATGAAGTTATCATACTCAGCCACTCGCGATAAGACTTTTTGATCATGCCAAGGAAGGGAATATGTGGACCACACAAGGATGCGTTCCTGAGACTACGGCATCACTGGTATAACAGAAAATGCAAAAAGGTATTCATGATGCGCAACTTTAAAAACACTGAAAGTTCGGAAGACAAAACTAGCAACACATAAAAGTTAAGCAATAGCAAGATGGCATCGTCCCCTACATCTCTAGTTTTACAGTTGCTGGTAGAGGCCCCTTTGAAAGCAAAGCACTTACACATTACATTTGCTATTGCTGAGGCCCCCTTTGAGAGCAGAGTTCTTACACATTACAGTTGTTGTTGGGGGCCCTTCAAAAGCAAAGTACTTACACATTACAGTGGCTGTCGGGAGGGCCTTTGAAAGGAGAGCACTTAAACATCGCAGCTGTTGTTGGGGGGCCTTTTGGAAGCAGAGTACCCGGACATTACAATTGCTGATTGGGGTTTTACAATTGCTGAAAACTGCCCTTTGAAAGCAGAATACGCACTTGTGATCTGCTCCGGAGTATATTACATGAGTGGATAATACTTTTTCACCAAAAATGAGGAAAATTCACGTGCGAAACACCTCGAGGGAGGCCCTAAAAAGAGGGGCCGAGGCAAGTGCCTCGCTCGCCTCCTCTTTAACACACCACTGGGTGATAGGCCCTATCATCTATATCTTACTGGTTAACTACGCTTCTAACGCCAATAATAAAACGTTTCTGCAGCGTTCCTAATCTGACTACACATGATGACTGAAGCATGATTCATTGAAGACTTCCTTCAACATAAACCTACTCGGGTAAAAGCGGCGCAGCCTATAAAAATTAAGAAAAGGAAAAGAACAGAGGTGGTGTCCTTAAATTTTGCAGTGGACTTGATAAAGTATAGCCTGGAGGGCATGCTTTACTGGTCCTGACAGGAGATCATTTATAGGCTTGTGAGCATTCTAAACAAGATCTTTTCCAGCGATCACCCTTGTGTACAGAGATCCTTACCCTACTCATCGCATACATTACAGAACTACGAAGGACGTTTTGTACATTAGAAAAGTTTATTACATGAATTAAATTTATACCAAATTGTGACATAGCTTGCCTAGTATATGTGGAATTGAAATTTAATAGGAAAAATATCAACCCTTCTGCAGCAAATCTGAAATAGTGTAGCGCCTTTATCTTCTNATAAACTGCATGATCGTGTGTTTCATTCACTTTCATCATGTTCATTCCCTTTCTTTGGTGTACGTTCGTCACTTTCTGAACCACACAACTGCTTTTTTGTCGCCTCTTTTGGCCCGACGCCCTAGGCAGCCGCCTAGTTCGCCTAATGGTAGCGCCGGCACTGATTCTAACGCATAATTTCATGCCTTTTATTATACGCGTTTCGCCACCAGATCTAATAACTTCCGTCTCACTTCAAGTAAGGGAAGGAAAGTACGTAAAACCATAAATAGACTTTGGGGACAGTTCTTGTGAATCCATATTGTTCTTTATCCACTTGACATAGTAATTTGCAGGAAAATGCGTTTCTTCCGCCAATCAGAAAAAAAAGACCGAATCTGAAGGAACGATGGCAGAGCAATCCGTTCAAAGTTCCCCCAGAGGATGATTGGATTAACTTACGTCAGGTTTGACACTTTTGCCTAAACCCTTTGTTTGAAAAAGTCTGATCGTGTCAGTGTAAAAAACTAATCCAAATCCATCATCAAGTTTTGCTTTCAACATTTGTTAAATGCAGAAAGAAAAAATGCAAGAGAAAAAACTGAGAGAAACGGAGCGAAAACAGAAGGTGCACGAGAAACACACGTTTCGTACACGCCATGCCGGAACAACATTGCCTGCTATTAAAGAGCTTCTGCGGGAGCTGGATCATGAAGACAAAAAAGTAGAGTTTTAATGTTATTTTCCATACAATGTTCGGAAGTGGAGAACAAATATAAGCCGACATAAAACATTTTAGCAACAGGAAGCAGATGTAAGGAATTTGAAACTGTCTCCAAGGAAAAATGCAAAAATTCCCAAAACCAAAGCATATTTGGCTGTGAAGCTTTCATGCATCGTAGTTTTCTCAATACTTTAATCTTGCTATAAATACGTATGCAGTATTAATTATATTACCTGTTCAAATTATTGTTTTCTTAGGGTGCCTTGTAGGAGCAATAGTTATAAAAAGTTTTGTCACGTTGAAGCTATGAATAGAAAACAAAAAAAAATTTTATGAGTGCAATGCTTCGAATCATGGGCATATTATTTTATCATGATATTTTTATGGTTTTGGCTTTGAATACGCTAAGAATTTGATCGTTCTGTTCTGCTTGATAATAAAGCAAATTTAATCATTTTGTTGGTCTTGTCAGTAAAACAGAATTTATAAATATTTGCTATACCGCAAAAATTGCAATCTTTTCGGATTACGTGTTCTATTTGAAAAAAGTTTTGTTTTTTGTATTTTGTTCATATCTTGGTGATCTTCTTCCTTAAAATATCATGTTGCGTAAGAAATAGCGCAAACTGTTTTTAAGTAAAAGGTGTAATTACCAGGCTGTACGGTTAGCATTTTTCTAAGAGAGTTTTTAAATCTCTCAGGCAGCTCAGGCAAAGGCTCAGAGAAACAGCTTAAGTCAAGCGATTGCGAAGACCGCAAAAATGTGCCGTGTACGTCACGTGGATAGAGAGTTCACCTACGATTTAATCCAACGCAAAAAAGAAATGTTTTTCGTTAATTTTTCAATCCAAACCAAGCGTGACGAGATTGAAAGATATAAGAAGATGGAGATTGAAGAAGAGTACAAGGTTAGCTTGAACTTTGAATTTCATTGAATTGATGAAGGATGAAAAACGCTGCCTGGGTGGAGTCGATCACTTAAGCTTGATGCTTAGTAATACCAAATCATTGGTGTTGATAACTCGTCTCTAACGTTTTTGTATAGTGCGGCACCAGCAAAATTTAATCAATGATATATTTTACACCAGTATTTTGTCATCATTGCACCGTATAACCTGTCTTCATAAACAGAATATGTTGCTACCTTCAGTCACGAGACGGTGAATGTACGACATAGTTATAATTAGCGGAAGTCTGAAACATGGTTTAAGATAAAACTACGTAAAATGCCAATGTTGATGTAGCTTTAACTTGCACTTAGCGACAGATGGAGACGTGTTTTTTTACAAAAGTGTAACACGCTCGGCTGAAAGCATCTTCAAAACTCCATGATATGTCGAATGAAACCATAGCGCTATTTTGACTTTTGCTTAGTTTGAGTGAATGCTTGGAAGTGGCGTTCCTTATTAATGGTATTATTAAGCCGTTTGTAAAGGTAATAAACCTCAGAAACCCTCCTAAAGCATGAAAAAAAGATCTCGAAAAAACAACAGTTCGGTTTTTAGTAAAAATCCACTGGCGAGAAATTGGGCTACTCACGCTCTGTTGTTGGGAGAGTAAAATTTTTGCTTAGAGTACTCTGTGTTTGTGAAATTGCCAACACAAACTGCTTTTTCACAACCAGCAGACATATTTCAAAAATGCATGCGTATCTACTTGGCACCATAAAATAACCGAAGCAGATATTACTTCGCTTGTGTATCACGAGCTTTCTCTGTACTTATTAAATATATTTATTTGTTTTTAACTGATAGAGTAAACCTTAATTTGAAACCGTCATCACCTGACACTGGTGGAGATCATAAAGATGACATCACAACCCGCACATTACGTGGATTAGGCGGAAATACGAGTAATGCTATCCCAGAATGTATATAGCGAAGATTTACGATGGTGCAACAATATAACAAGCCACCGATAGGTTTTCAAGAAGTATCTCTTTCCGATATGTTCCCGCAAATTGTTCGTATCAAGCGTTGCCGGAAAGCGCTTACAGGCGACTAGTGTCATCTGCTGAGCGGAGCAGATTCTGTTCCTATAATTGTTGGAGTCGTCGAACTTTTCGTTTCAGGTTCAGCGCATCGAGCACAGGCTGCAGGAGGACGCCTCGGTTTTCGACAACTTTTTAAAATCCGCTGACGAGGCTGCTGTGGATGCGATGAAAAGTGCTGAAAAGGAAACCAAACACAAGTTCGAGAAGGTGAGGAGCAATCAAGAATGTTTTAATATTCGAACACTGAATGTATGATCATTACAATCAAACTTTCATCGCATTAAATCAAGTCAGTTCAAACTGTGTGTTGATGTTGGAGTGGGTGGAACCTTACATTGAAGTTCCCAGAAAGCATTTCAAAAATTTTAATGAGCCAAACTACTGCAAATAGCTTTTTTAACTTGGGGATGTTCCCAACTACATATTTCCTTAGGAGCGTCTCTCCGCCCATAGTTCTAATTAATTGGAAACTCTCATACAGACAATCATTCACTTAAAGGAGGAACCTAGCTCCAGAAAAACGAGTTGCTTCGTGACGTCAGAAATCAAGCAATGTCTTCTCCCGGAATACTTTCAATAGCAAATTTGACACATTGCGTAACATTCGACCTGATGGAACCCTAAGACGGTGGTCTCTGTAGCGATGTACGCTTGATCAGCGACCTGTGAGATAGGTGTTTAACAAACAGGTTTACAAAATCTTCATAATCACTGCCAAAATGAGAGAGTGCATTTAAACGCAAACCTACCATGCTGTAGTGCCTTTTCACCTCGCTACCAGTATTTCATTCAATTTCAGAACAGTTCATTGAGTTATAACTACACCACTTATGAATATAGACAGTGACCAGTGGTGGATGGGATCTTTTTCTTCAAGATGTAATGAAGAATTTCTTTTTTTTCTGTTTGGGATCAGTTTAACTTTATACGTTGTCCGTGGTGGCAACAAAACAGCAGATGAAATGCTGGTGTCAAACTGACTTTGCTTTGGCCATTTTTTAACAGATTGCTGAATTCCGTCGCGTGCAAGCGGCTCTGAGTGCAGCCAAAAACGAACTTTCGAGAAAGGACGAATTACTTGCTGATTATCTGAGGTGTGCTATACATAATTTGGAAGCTTATGGATAGTCTGTGAAAGGTGTTTTTGCAACATAATGACCAGAGTGTTAACATAGTTTAAATAGCAAATTAAGTGAAAGGAACCTTACTACCAGGTTTTGAACAGAATCTGAGTTGAGTTTTGCTGAATCTGTAAATATCATGTAAGGAAGTTGCGAACGGCATCAAGAGAAAATCTTTGACACTGTTTTTAGTTACAAAGAATTTTTGCGCTTGGTCAATTACAACCAGACGAAGCATCAGTCGTTGACGAGTGAACAGTGGACTCAGAAAAAGTTGGATGATAGAGCAAAGAGAAAAGCAATTGCGGCTGCAATCCGTAAGCACAGCAAACAAAAGAAAAGGGTGTCTATAATGAGGAGAGCGGTAGGCAGGTCGGTCAAAGCAAATATTGTTTGGGAAGATAACAGGTAAAAACTAGCATTAAATCCAGGTGTTAAGAAACAAAATTTTATAAAAAATCAATTTAACTCTGCAGTATGAAGATCATATGCGGGGAGCATTGATTTTGCAATGGTAAAATCCAAGTCACTGCCTGGTGATATTTTTGGCTTGGTGTCATAAATTTTTACCATTCTCTAGAATTTATGCAAAATATATCGCGTGACCTATTTCATGGCCGTGTTGCTTATTTTTCGCCTACGTTTTTGCTGTTTTTTCGCCTAATTTTTTACTGCAGATAAAGTTTGGTTCAAAGTAGAGAAACTTTTTTGTCGCGTTAAGACTGTGACCAATTAGAATTGAACTTCAACTACTAAACAGTGCCACCGAGCGACAGTGCTTTGACTGCCTATTGTTTAAACACTGAGAACGGACATGAAACAAGCAGTTGTATGTGATATCACGAATTAAGGTAGGAAACGACCAGGCGCTGACGCAATGCGGTGGCCAGCCTTCCTGTGGCCAGCATGGTCCTGTGCTGATGCAAGTGCCGAAAAAATACGCAAATTATTTTTTCAAAAAAAAATCCATCACGTTGAATTACTCACAAGTTTGTTGCAGATTTGCATTTTAATTATCTCATTGTTTGCTTTGGGATCTGCATGATGTTTCATTGATCTGCAGGAAAGGTTCAGAAAAAAGAGATTCCAGGTCGCTCAGTCTGTCCAGCGAGCTGAGCAAGAGTGCTCTTTCCCTGGCAAAGATGCGTTATCCGGAGGAATGGGATGAAGACCACGCAGATGTGACTGGTTAGAAAATTACGTAAAGCGTTTTCTTTGACTAAATCTATGCTNAAAACACGCTTCAAAGGACACGTAGGCCCCCGTGCAGTTTTTGAACTGTTCTTGNTATGCATCACTAAGAAACGGATCTACAGGAAAATCATCAGTAANTGTTCTCAGCAGCAGAAANCTATTGAAAAATTTCCTACTCTTTCGCTACAGAAAATAATTTAAGACATTCGATGTATTTCAATACCTTCGTGAGCTTCACTTACCCTTATAATACTGCATCTGTTCAACTACTGTTTTCTCATTCAAGCACGTCAAGTAACCGAATTCTCTTTTATCTACGCTACATTTAGCCAATTATCTGAAGTCAAGGTTGTGCACACGAGTATGCAACTGTGATCAAGTTTTTGTGTCTCTATAGTAACCAGTCTGTCCGCAGCAGCAAAATGATATATTATGGAATTGATGCACTTTAAAAAAAATGTTTTTCGTTTCGTCCTTAAGTTGCTACGTAAGGCGTTGTTTTGTACACGGCGTTGCAGCTCAAACCTGAGTGAATTTAGGAAGGGACTCAATGAAGAAACGAAATAAATGCCTCCAAGTTCTGCTCGACTGTAACAGAAGTTGTGAAACATTTTTGCAGCAACCGTTGACGAACTCTCCCACATTTTAGAAGATCCACTTTATTTAATCAAACTGATTCGTTCGATGGAGGAAGAAAATTTGCGGTTGATACTTCATTTCCAGCTTTCTGAGGCAGCTCTTGAAGAGATCCAGGTAAAATGCCAAAGCAGGTGGTCGTCTTGCATTAAATAATTAATCTCTTAGAAAAGATCGTAGTGTCGAAAATATTAACACTTTCGCGAATGATGTGGACTAACGTGTGTGGAAAAAAACAGAACATCTTTGTACAGCAACATGGAAGTTCTCAACTGAAGATGCGGCAAAAAAGTTTTCAATCGTAAGATGCAGTTAAAATGCATTGAATCGTGCCAACGTTTTATGATGTTTTCCTTAATCATGACAAACCTAACGGTTTAGCTGTATTAATCAAATATCGAAGAGTAACAAAGCCCGGTGATTATCTAAAATATTTTCTGAACTTACGACGAAGAAGACTTGTAAGTTGTTATGACAAGCCTTCAGAGTTTTTAGGGTAGCTCATGTACACCATGCTTAACATACCTTGGCTCACGGCAAAACGGCTCACGGCAAAACGTTTTTGTATTGTACACAAGCCAAAAGAAGATTTTAGGCTAGACAAAGTTTTGCTTTTGGCTATCCACTAGATTGTGGAACTTTCAACAAGCATGCCAGAAATGTTAGTCCTGAAAACCGCTTATACTTGTTTGTTGTTTTTTCAACAATATATTCTTTTCCCAAAACTTGCGGCAATGGAAGCGTTGGGTTTTTACAGATCATTTTTGAGAAAACTGTTGATCGAATACATCAAGAAGAGAATATTCTGAAAACGCAAGTAGCTCGAATGAAAGAACTGATTGAAGAATGCGAGACATCCAGCGAGTCTTTGCAATTCATGTGCAGGATTTTGGACGAAGGGGCGCAAGAGGGTGGAGATGCTGCTTTGGCAGATTTGAACAGCAAAGTAGCAAAGGTATTTAATTCCGTAGAGAGTCTTCATGCTTTGTAAAACTTTTGCTTCTGTAATAACCTACCAAAATATTTCGTAGTTGTTTATAAAAGCTAAATACTTTTTGCTACAAGACTCACCGTGAAAAATTCTTGTTTTAAGTAGTTGATCTTCGTGATGCAGTAAATTATTTTTATAATTGTTTTAGTATTATGGGGCCCATTCGAAAAGTTCGTGACAGTCTCCTCCATCAACTATCCACAAACGGAGGTCCCTTTGTGCACACTACGCACCTGAGGAAGAGAATTGGGACAGTGTAAAGTGCTTCTACTCTGCGAGACTGGAAGCTAAACGCAAAAGGAATTCTTGCCAAAAGCTAATACTTGGAAACTGGGCACAACTTCCCTCACAGGAAAAGAGCACGAACTGGTTGAGGAAGCTCAACAATCTTCTTTAGATTCAATTGGCATCTCTTCGGCTATGCTGGGTTATGGAAGGGTGTGGTTGGTTAACATGAAGATGTTTACGCAAATAACAACTGGAGATTCCTCCTGCAACTATGACGTAACAATATAGTTTCACTACGATGTACCAGTATGAAAATGCATAGTTTCGGTTGACTTGTTCCAATCAGTGTTGGACGTTCGTCCCAAAAGGGGTGCAAAACTGTCTACTGATCGGCGCCTGGTGGTCTGCAACGTACGTCTGGAAAAACAAACAGTGTTTTACACGAACGTGTGAGACCAGGAGGTTCTACGGTATAAAGTCGGAGGTCCTGATAGAAACAGATGTAAGAAAGATGGGGACCAGGAAGTAAAAGATGCTATCGAGAAAAGGAAATAGCCTATAAGACCTGGTTTCAGAACAAAGCTGAACAATTTGCATATGCGGTACGTTGAGGCACGAACGTTGTCAGCCCTCGTGGCAAATTAGTGTAAAAGTCAGTTTGAGAGGTTTTCGGACATTGAACTGAATTACAATCACTGGCAAGCCAACAACGTGTCCTGACCAACCATCTTGCCTCTCTTCAGCAAAAAATCAAATATAGCTAGATCCATCAAAGCCAAAAATGTTGATTTGCTCAGCAATGAGCGTGACACCCTTGGCAGATGGAAAGAGTATTTCAAACTACTTTGGATCCAGTAACTTTCGCACCAACGGACACAGAAGAGGGTGCATTTAGAGCAGGTAAAGATTGCAGATTTTGATGAAATCTGAACTGAAATGCCCAAAGCCTTAAACAGAGGAGTTTATGACTATCGTGTGTGTCAACTGGCATGGTGGTCTGGAAGGGCACAGAAAGTTTGGCAATTTATTGGGTGATCTTCACCATGCACAAAAAGGAGACCGGAGGGAATACACTAATCATCGAGGCATCTCTCCTGTTAGCGCCCCTGGAAAATTNTTTGCCAAGTTCCTTGATAAGGGTGCCGTGCATTAAATCAAAGTTTGAGGATGCCCAGTGTTATTTTAGTCTATGCCTCAGCACTACAGAGCAACGTTTCGCTCTCCAGAAAAATTTGGAAAATCTTGGGAGTATGCAAAAGATGCCATGCTTTGTCAACATTGAAAAAACATAAGACAGTGTCCCTCAATAAAAGTTTTGGAGAATATTGCAGATGTTCGATGTTGACAGCCGCTTGCTCTTGGCCTTCAAGTCATTCTATTCCTGATCAGACGTACTTTTGTGTCCGGATCGGCCGAATTAAATCACAATAGTTCACAGTGGATGTTGGACTCCGACAAGGATGTGTGATGTCACAACTCTTCTTCATATTCTATATGAATTAGATATGAATTAGATAGACAATCGTTCTTAGGCCTGATGAAGATAGGTGTATCAAGTATCGAAACGTTGACAAGTTTTTAAGGTGTTTTCATGGTTTTATCGCCAGTAGAGCTTGGTTGAAAGTTTGTTTATCGAAGTCCTGACGTCTCCGAAGTAGAAGGATGAACGGAACGTTTTATTGTTTAACGGTTTCGTTTTATAGAAAACAGCAAGAAGAAGAGCAAAAACAAAAACAGAACAAAAGTCTCGGCAAAACGGCGAGTGCTTCAAAATTTTATGCTCTCAGGTGTACAAAGCGGTTTTCGGTCGATTGATCGTCAATATCGACAGCATCACAATGCTCACATGCATCGAGAGCAGAATGGAGGAACTGATGGATGAGATCGAGTCACTTCCAACAGAAACTGTAAATGAGATACAAAAATTAAAGGACAAGGTAAGAGGAGTTGCGTTTGTATGAAATATCTAAAGATGAAATGCTGAATAGCCTTTGTCACAAAGAACATTTTGAACTCTAAGATGTTTCAAATTGTGTTTCAAGAATCCCCAACATAATCTCACTTTACTAAAAGTGAACCTTCTATTAGTCATCCTTAAAATCAATTTTTCATTCATGCTTGTTTGCAACAACCTGACAACGATAAAAAAGAGAAAATAACATAAATTGCACGACGAGCGTTTCACAATGCTTTAAGCTCGGTGTTAGATTGTGAACTTTCACATTTCAAAAAATAAAAATGTTGGTTATCTGTTTAGTTGCAAAAAACATCGCCTCAGAATGCTCAAATATTGATCATAATCTCATCGTTGAAACTTCATTTACCAGGAGCGGCGGTTGATGGCTAGGGAACAAAAGATGGCAATTCAAAAGCGGAAGCAAGAAGAGAGAGCAAGGAGAGCTGCAGAAAGAGCAAAAGCAACAACAGTTAGAAGAGCCGGAAGGAAACTCATGTTCAGGTCAGATTGGACGTTAGTTTGTACTGTGTCTTCACTACTTGACAGTAGTTTGCAAATAGTGAAAGCTTCGCTTGAATCCTGCAAAGTGCACGAAATACCGTACCTCTAAATGTACAAAACGTGCGCATAAACACTGAAATGAACTGTTGTGGAGGGCGGCTGTGGTTGACTAACATCAACCGAGAATTCGATCAAACTATAAGGTCAGGTCGTTGTGAGGATCAGGAGTATATGTTAGATGCTGATTTGCACATGGCAGAAAACATTGCACAAGATGAGAGGAGGCTTCCGATGTTTAACTTGAGGAAAAATGACAGTTTCAGCAATAGCGCAAGCGTTGCCAAAAGAGGTTTATTGCAAGACTGGTTCTAGATTAAATTGAAAACAAAGCGAAATGCACTTTCAACAAACATTATCCTCTATATGTTGAAGCTGGCTAACTGTGGTAGGTATTGCTTTGCTTCTAAACCTAATGCGTCATGGAAACCTACACAATTACCTACTCATATTGCTTGGCCTAGGAAGTCGACAACGACGCTTCTCTGTTTTCCGCCTTATGTGTTCATTACTACCAAAGATGAACCTCTAATTGTAAACCAAACAACATTTTCAAGTTGAACGTAAATAAAACTTGGGATATTGTTAATTAATCACTTTTCTTAGACGGCTGACAGTCGCTTGGAAACAATTGAGTTTGAACATTCTGAGTTTGAACATCCAATAAATTTTAAGCATGCAATATCCCCATCCATACATTTTGATATCTAAACACTGTTGCTGTTAAGGTTGCTACCTTTTCAAGAACCTACTCGAAAAATGCTATTGTGTTACTACACCGCCTCATTTATTAAGCTTTCCTATAAATTGGATAAGGCTTTAGTAGTTCAGCTTTAACGAATGGCTCCAACTACCGTTTACTCACAGTTATCTTAATTTTAGGTTTACATTTACCAACAACCTGCATCTTGCCTTCTCCAGTGTACAATGTATATCACATGCATTGTACTTC
>JGI24021J15306_10008047_pt1 | contig 12924 bp, 11 predicted proteins | sample Ectturendosymbi1_FD_15306 | JGI IMG/M metagenome (IMG submission 15306) | reverse complement strand
TGATTTGGCAGAAACATTTCCTGAAACAATCACATTTTGTAAGATGTCCGGCCCTCGGACTGTTGAGTAACAGCTTATGTGGCCCTCGCGGACTGTTGAGTAACAGCTTATGTGGCCCTCGAACAAAAAAGTTTGGAGACCCCTGATCTAGAGGATCATTTTGATTAATGTGACTTCATCTGAGACTGAAAATCATGGAAAGAAATTCCCTTCATAGCCTTTCCCGTAGGCAAAGTCTGATTTGAACTGCAATACATTGTACTACATGTATATTGTGAACTCAAGCCCCAAGTTATGTGACTGTGGAGCACCTATCCTGGATTGTATAATGGTTTCTTTTATGAGTATTTTGTTTCTTCGAACTTCCAGAAAAAAAACTATAATCTCAACTATGAGGTTTTTTTCAGGATGATGCAACCATACTATGGCGTCATAACGAGCTTATGACATTATGATTTCATGCTCATTTGTTCATTTATGTTCACATCGATGTTTCAATGCATTTTGTGGCCGTTTAATAAAAAATAATCGAATAAAATACCGTCATACACTAAATTATATCTCCGTGTGAGGCCATTTCTTAAAGAATATACGCATTGATGTCATGATGTTATAACGGTGAAAGTTCAGGGAGGATACACGGGGACTTTTGGTATGTTGTCAAGGCTGTTGAGGGGAGGCCATATACCAATTTTCAGCTTCTTACTAATTTTGTCCAACCTTTTTTCCCAATTTTACTGGCCTAAAACGGCTCTTAAGGAACTATCGCCACTTTGCAGCACTTTCGGTAAAACTTGATTGGATAACATCATGCATTACATAAAAGTTTACGCCAGGCCCATAACTAGGGGGGCGCAGGGGGGCAAAGCCCACCTAGAAAATTTTTCGCCCTCCCTGGAAAAATGTGTTGGATATAGTTTGAAAGTATTGGACATAGTTCAAAAAATTTGGGCCTCTCTCAGAAAACTCTTCGCCCCTCCCGGTGTCCCAAGCTGGTTACGGGCCTGGTTTACGCTGTAAAAGAATAAACAGAATGGAAAATTCGGGATTGATCTTAGCAAAACGCGGACGTACCCGACTAACGACAAGTCATAAGAGTAATTATTACGTCAAAGACGCAGAATGCGAGAATCCTTGTAAACAACGTTTTCACTGCTAATTAAGATGACGCAACAATGAAGATTTACGATCGCAAAAGCTTTCAAAATCATTTCGATTGGAATTTACTGCGGTAATTATTTGTCACAGCGTACATACTGCACAATAGTTGCCGGCAACTGCACAATAGTAGTCTTTTAGCACTTTTTATTGGCCTGCACAACACTTTCTGTTGTGGACCGCGTGGTACGTAAGAGCTACAGTCCTGCGCCGGTTGCGTGGAACATTGATTGTTCGACGTGAAAGGAAACATTGTTTTTGTCATCACTGTCATGTAACAGGTAGCTGAATACAGCATAACTATGAAATTGGCCCTTCACAAATGAGCATAGGTCTATGAATGAAAGGGTTGTTTGGGCCACCGTAACAAAAGTTTGCCGATCACTGCCCCCTGCTGCACAATGTGCAAGTTCGTGTAAGTATGTTCGATTTTTTTGTTTTCTATCCTATCTTCCCGGGCCTCCTGTGCAGTCGTCATGGACCCCCGCCCTAATTGTCCGCGGACACCAGTTTGGAAAACACTGATATTGATGATGAACTTTCTTCCTCAAGAACCGTCTGCGAACAAACCTAATATAGAACCTGTCGCCATTAGGTAACCTACTTAATTCAGATGATCAAACAGCAAGCCATACAATTACTGATTCACTGCATACTAAAAGCTGTTCGAGAATGAACTTGACCAATAGCAGAGGTTGGTCAACTAAAATACCCGAGAGTGAATTTATTACGCAAGTAGCTCATATGGGAGTTTTTATTCTTTATCGATCCTAGCTTGTACTTGAATTTTCAATTATATATTCTGTTTATGAAAATAACTCTCGTTCCTTCCGCCATCTATACAGACATGCCACAACATCGTACATCTTCACTTCCGCGATTGGCCTGAACAAGACGTCTCCTACACAACCACCGGCTTTTTCAAGTTTTTTCGCTATTACCACTCGTCAGTTGAAAAATTTGCAGGGACTAAGCCAATCGCTGTCACGTGCAGGTATTTGCACTTTGTACAAATAAAGTTTCAAACCAGAGACCAGTCCAAGCTACTTTTTCAATATTTTTGGATAGTTGGAGTGGTTTGCACATTTATTTCTCAACTATTTTTTGTTTGGCCCCAATTTTTACAAACACATTTCTTTGTTCAGATTCCATTGAAAATTGACTCAGTAGTTGTTGCTAAACCCTGACTCACTAAATTGCAGCTTTACTTCAGAAAAATCTGTGCTTCCTCCAATTTCTCTTTGATGCTGCTGGAAACATGTAGCGGTTTGATTCATGGTATTACAATAATTTTAAGCGGCTAATATTACCTGAAAACTGTGCTAAAATTTGGAGTTTCAGGTAAATGTTTGGATTGCAACACTTTGCTTTTGTAATTTTCTAGCGATGGTCAAGGTCGGACTGGGATTTTCATTTGCTTTTTGTACATTGTGGGTCAAATGCAACGAAAGACTCGAATTGATATTTTCGAGACGGTGCGACTTTTGAGACAAGAGAGACCTGGGATCATAACGAACTGGGTAAGGATTTAAAAGTACAAATTTTATTTTCATAGACAGCAACCATTTGAAAAGTCAAAACAAGTAATTTTTAGTATAAAAAATGTTTAACAACAGATAATAATACCACATTTGATGAGCCCAGTTTACTGCAAAAAGATTTGCAGTTTTTTTTGTCCTCATGCCCATGTTTGTTTTTTCCACCAGAGACAATACGTGTACCTTCATACACTGCTAGTGGAATTTCACTACCTGGGCAACACAAACTTCCCTTGTTCTAAACTACGTCAGGTCATGATGCGTCTGCAAGAGTGAGTAGTGCTTTTACCAAACTATTTTTATTTTTCACTGTGGTCGTTACCGTTATCGCCTGATTCATAGGCGTGGCCAAGGGGGCTCAGGGGGCCACGACCCCTCAAATTTTTAGCATATCTGGTCATTTTGTGCTTTGGGAAGCGGCGTCCCACGCAAAAATACTATTGCTCGCCTAAAGTCAAACGTTTTGGCCCCCAAAAAATTTTTTGGCCCTCCCAAAGTTTTAGGCTGGCTGCGCCNCTGGCCTGAGTTTTCTGTTAATTATGCTTTTCATACAACGTGTATATAAAACCTTTTCCCGCCCGCTCGCCTGTTGTCTTTATGCAGAAGCATATACGCTTTCCATAANCTGACCTGTTTGCACAGTACTTTACTTTCAAGCTCTAAAAAGAGCTCATCTCTACCACAGCCTGTAAAATTTCACCCGTCACTCGGCGTTTGCTTCGCGCACATTACAATTACGGAATCTGACGTGATTTAATGTTTTCGACATTGATTTTCAACACAGTTTCCCGATCAATGTCCGTCGAAGAAACCTTTTCGTGGCAAAGGATCGGGCGCTATTGTCTTAAAGATGGCATGGTTCTCCCGCAAATTAGGCACACACAGCTCGTACTGAAATGGAATATGCTGCTTTTTGACTGCATAAACGTTTTCCACCAATTGAGTGATATGTAGCAGTTGCTTATGAACAATTACAGTGTTGGTGTTCAATTTGATTATTTTTTAATTACGCTTCCATTGTGTACATTCTGTTTCAAAAATACATTTTTGACAGGCTTATTTGGTTTACACAAAATTTAAACAAAGAGCAACAGCTAGGTACATAGAACAAATGATTTTACGCCATTTTAAGCTCTTGGAAATAAAGAAAATGCTGTTTTGTCCCCCAAAACTGGCATAACATTGCATTGTTTTTTCAGACTTCACGCTCTGTTATAGTCGTTCCGAATTTATAAAATTTTGCGACAATTCTTGTTGAATTGCTTTTTCGAAAAACATGTGCACAGTTTTTAAACGATGTTTGTATAGGTTTAAAATTGGATCCAACTTCAATCGTAGTCAAACACGTACACGACGTACGTCAGTGTTTTTCAATCTTTTTGCTGCAGCGGAATATTCCACAAATGTTTGCGTTGCTCGTGGAACCCCATGCAATGATTCAAGTGTCTTTATTGCTACAACCGCATAGAAGTGTGGTTGCGAATTTCGTCCCAGGAAATTTCAGTCTGTTTCGACGGAACCCTGAGGTTCCGCGGAACCCCGGTTGAAAAACACTGACGTACGTAAACATGTGACGAGATTCTTTTAAAGCAGAACCAGTATCAGTTTTCGTGCATGTCTCATATGAAGTGTTAAGTGTAGGCGTACGAATAATAGTGAAGTGTCGACTCGTCACTTTTTTATGGCCTCGACACCTCATTAAACTTATTTAGCTTCGCCGATTATAGACTTCTTTCCTGTTGCACAAACAAGCTATGCGCTTTGAAACATTATTTGTACCTTTTTCAGACAGGATAATAAAGGCGTAACTGGCTACGAACGGGAGTTCCGCANGCTGGACTTTTTGAAACCAATCAATGCTTCCACCAAAATANCGGAAAAGCTTTCCAACAACACGGCGCCGAAATCGAGTTTCCTTCCATGTAAATGCTACAGTGTAATTCGTTACAAAGCATTCTCCAACGNTATGATACCAGCGTTTCTGCCGCAGTGGCCTGTTTTAACTTAGCCATGATCTTCCTATGCGTTCCAATGANGACATTTANGAAGGNGCCATCATTTTACCAAAACTACTTTCCCGATGTCTTCATATACCGTGATAATGAAAATCTTGGACTGCCCTTGATTTAGATGGAATTTTAAATTACTGTTCAACTGCTTCCAACATGCCAGTTCAAGGAAGGGTCCAGTAAAGGAATTCTGAGTCTAAAGGATAACTTTTAAAATGCGGCACCTAAATAGATAAATAAGAAAATAAAGCACTATTAATTTATTGTATNCACTTTCATTAAACGTTGTCACTCGTTGCGTTATGTTTCNTTCCAATATCAGCNCTTTTCGATACAATATGCAAAAGCATANCCTGCATCACTTCGTGTTGCATTAATTTGGAGTCTTTATACAACTTAATTGTTATGATAAAATGNACTATTAATATGTTTTGAGTAAACTGCACTACGTTAAATTAANCGATTCCAAGACAGTTTAATCTTACAACAACCACAGCATTTTGAAGTCGAGAGCTAAGCAGCAAGTTTGATTAAATCTCTGCTCAGGAAACCTTAAAATCCTGTTCGAGTCAGGAAAAGTAGGGTATAATGTTACCCATAATTTGATTACGTTTTCCTGGGACACGTGACATCCGTTGTTTCGGGACCAAACTATTTTTGACTTCCCAAGTCCATTTTTAATCATTTTCACAACAAAATCGTATCTAGGCAGCGAAACATACATAGCATACAAATTCTATGCACTGTACCCCCAAAACAAGGATTTTTTGGGGGGAATTTTTGTTTGTGCGTAGAAAACGTCATGCGCGATTTAGATCCATTTTTTCTTCACATCAAGTCATGGCGTAGGAAGACATTTCACACATAAGGTTTCGGTGGTCACATTTGGCCAAACACGTTTTGCACTTAAAATCATATTGAAATATTAAGGTAGTAAAATGCCCAAAATTTGTTACACATCAGGAAACTATGGGTAGNATAGTACCATGGGCGCAGTTAGGTGGGGGACACGGGGGACGCGTCCCCCCACTTTTTCTGACAGTGGGTATGTAATATGCCATGTCCCCCACATTTTTCTCTTTAGGTTTCGNAATATATTGGTTTCACACCAAGCTGTCCCTCTCACANTTTACAACAAAATTGCGCTTATGANACTATCTATATTTTCTATATATAGACTTTCAGGGACATTTTTGTAAAATAACTCTGNCACCATTCCACTTGTCTCTGAAGATCAGGAAAATTCATGGAAGCACNGGTTTCTAACATTTTTCTAAGTATATAAAATCAACAAAAAAGAAGCCCCTGGATGGTGGACCACCCAGGATTCCTGAGCAGGGTTTTAAAAAAGTTTCCGGTATATAATCAATTTAAAGCTTTCACGTGTGGCACATCCTAAAGATGGTCCTCAACATCTCGAAAAATTAAAAAAACTCGCCAGATGTCCTTGCGATTTTCAGCAGAATGGGGTGAAGACCCCTGACCTCCTCATTCGGTGCTGGGTCCTGATCCAAGGTACCACGGTAAACTATTGACCGAAATCAGGATTTTGATATGATTTTGCTCTTTATGCAGGAAGGCCTGTGCAACCTGTACTTTGGGTTTACAATCCATGCATATAAAACAATCGGCAAGAAGCGCTTATGAACAATTTTTTATAAGATGTACTCTCATCGACGAAGTATATTTTGAATTTGGAACATTCTACTTCTTTTCAGATGACAAGTTCCTTGTTGAGACCGGGTACTTCGAAATCAGTGGAAAGCCTGTTTACTACAATGCCACGCAATTTGTAGTGAGTCGTCGAACACTTATTATCTTTGTGTTACCTGCCATACGTCTTGACCTTTTTATGCAAAGACTGACCCTTGTGACCGATGCGATANCTACAAGNTTCACAAAGTGAATTTACAAGAAGCTTGACTATNTTCAATGAGTTTCGTATACCGTAAAGGTACTTATAGGTAGTGGTCAAGCTTGGAAATAACCTATTTACTGAAAACGAGCCTATACTCAACTAAGGTAGAGAAAGTCTATACTTTCCCGATAGATACAGTCCCGTCGCCACGGGGGGCTTTGGTGGGCTTAGCNCCCCCAAACAAAACTCCAAGCNATCCAAATTAAAATATGAAACACTATAAGTTAGTGGGAATTTTTGTCAAAATTGAATGTCNAGCCCCCCTGCACCAACGTAGAGCCCCCCCGCATAAACATAAAGCCTCTCTATTGACGACTTTCTNGCGACGGTTCTGAATAGATATATGGTGCCATTGGCAAAGTAGTGCTTTGCATAGCTTTGCTGCTGTCTCTGAACCGTACAGTTTTACAACAGAATATCTCCGGTTTCGAAAAAGTGATCACCACCCACCATCCTTTGATGCAACGCAGCTGGCACGAAGATTTCTGGAGAACAGTCCTTCATAACGATGTGCGAGTCATTGTCATGCTTGAAGATGGTGATAATGGCAGCACTGTAAGCTTCACTTGAAACGATGAATTACGCGGTTCTTTCTTAAATACCGTTATGATTGAGATGTCACCCCTTTAAGTACCGCGAAAGCTACGACAGTGCCTTTCGTGCAGCTTCGGTCAAAACCCGCCGACTGATCGCGGCAGAAAACAAATCAAAGCATCAAAAGATGCGGATTTCGTGAACTTTCGATACAAAAAAAGGGTAAATTGTCAATTGGAATTTTTTGGGGCAGTGTGATGTCACGAGGTGGTCCCAGTGACGCTATTGAGACCTGTGAAAAAACAAGTGCCAATTTACCCGGTGTTTAAAAAAAAAGTAGGCGAAAATACGCTTCCAGGAGACGTTGATTAACTCTCTAGCCCGATCGCTCGCCGAGTTATGGCCAAAGTTTGGCTCAAAAGCCACTACAGTGACCCTCGCGGTCCTTAAAGGGGTGTAAAACCAACTTTCCAGATTCTTCAACCAGACAAAATCCATACGACGGTAAGTCAAGGCTATTGAGTGCCATGCAAAGGGTGTACACAATACCTGGGTGGGCAACATGTGGCAATGTCACTTGTGCCTGTAAGGACGCAATCTTTTCATTGACCTGAGGGTATATTTACTTTAATATGCAAAATTCGAATGAACATCGTACAAAAATTAAAGCTTCACTTGAGAAAACAGCTTTTTAATTTCCGTGTGGTGAGGCATTCTCTATATGTTTTCCGAAGGGTGATCGCGTCTTATGGCCCTAAACATGGAAAGACGCTTTTTATTTGTTGGAGTAAGCCAGAGAAACTTCAAAATTGTCCAAACTTTTTACGACGTGTTTGCTTTAACAAAACCAGCTGATGATACCCTGTGTTGTGTTTGTGCATGTGAAAATGAAAAATATAAACGACCCTTCGCTTTGTTTGCAGTTTCGTTACTGGCCAAACGAAGAAGAAACAACGAAGTATGACGACATCCAAGTCAAATGCCTCAGCCGTGAGGTTATTACGAATGCGGTCACGGAGAGGAGATTAACTTTGAACAAGGCATGGTGTTTGTTCTATGCTGTAATAAACGAGTGTCCAAACGCAATGCTTGCTTATGTATGAGCGACTATGTTTGCTTTTGCCTCTCTAAATAATTCCATTAGTGTGTTTTTTATGCCGTTGAAAAAGAAGGAAGATGGTCCTGTATCAGTCGTCGTACCCCCTGGCAAAACTCCTCTCAGAAGTCTTGTCTGAACCCTTTCAGCTCCAGTTATTAACGTAATAGATCCTTAGGGCTCTAAACAAAGCAAGAAAAAAACATCTGTGTTGCGATCATGCAGAAAAGAATGAAGCTTTTTCAAGGAGCTGCCTAAAAGCGGAAGTTTGACACGACTTTGACACGATACATAACAAATTTCTCTGTTTTATGCACTGTGCATCTCACGGTGTGTCTTCAAAGCTAACTGCAGGACAGAGATCTGCGTTTGGTAAGTGTTTCATTGCAAGGGTGAACGCCGAATTGTGGCGATCAGTTTTCAAGTAACTTCGTATTCCTTCTAGCTAGCATATCCATGTTCAACCACTTCCATTTTATGAAAACAGAAAATACGCAGCATCCAATATTCGTCCGCATCTGAGCATAGCAGTAGTTTAAGTAAGAAATTGTGAAAAATGACATTAGGAACATAATTTTATCAAAATCGGTAAAAAGGTAGTGTTGGTATTCGCTTACGCTTTGATAAAGAAAGAGATTCTCTGGAGAAAATTGGAGTTTTCAGGCTTGTAAAAATTCATGAGTTTATTATCATATTTCTTATTCTGTTCGTGTGCACGCTTTCGAGGAAACACTAGTGCATACGAATTGCCTGTACGGTGAACGCCATGGCTTAGTGCTGGACCAGGAACCAAGCGTTATATCATTCATATTTGTCGTAAAATATCCGATTTTCATATCAGTACTCTTCACAACGTTCCTGTATTACATGGCAACCCTGGTTGATACTTGTACTTCGTTGCTATTGAACAACAAACGTCTGATCAATCGCGCGCCACACTTCAAAAGAGGAAATTTCTAAGCTCTTACGTTGCTTCCATTGTTTAATTTCATGGCACCGCAAGCAGCTCTAAACCACGAAAAGACTGGTTGTCTGATTTTATCTGTATAAGTAAACGAAGAAAAATCCTCAAACACAGGGACTTCCAGTTAATTCTTAACCCTTCAACCAGCGGCGGATATTAGGGGAGGCGAACGAGGCTGTCGCCTCGCCCCCCTTTTCAGAGATGCCGTGGGGCCCCCCTTTCGAGAGTTTCGCACTTAGTGTTTGCGTTGTTTTGTTAAAAAGCTTATGAACTACTCTCGAACCACATTTAGTAAGTTCTAAAGCAAGTCATATGTTTATCAAAATAAAGCAAAAATTATGTGCAAATGTGCCAAAGGGGGAACCTCAACAACTTTAATGCCTAGACAAAGAACAACTTAAAACCAAATGACTTCAAACAATTTACAGTGTGAAAGGGATTTTCATGCAGAAGGAAATTCCCAGACAAAATGAAAAATTTAACTTGCTTTCAGCGAATAAAGTTAGTGTTATTGCAAAATGTGGGCAGTTTTCAAGTGTCCAGCTTCAAAACATTTACAAATTCTTGGTGCTTTTTTATGTATATTATGCTCTTGAATTCAGTTCATAAATTGAAATGTGAAACAAACTTGATTCTTTTATCCACTTAGTCCCGCATCTACCTTTCACAGTGGCGATGTCTTGGGGCCCCATTCTTAGAGTTTTCCTCGGGACCCTAAATTCTAATACCACCCCTGTCTTGAACGCATTTGTTAGACATCAGCGTTGGTAATTTCGTCAAAATTCAGCCAATTTTAACGGAAGAAAGGTTTCAAAATATCGAGATTGTTATTGACTTATATCCTGTCACTTAGAGTAAACGCAAGACACTTGTGACCCACTTATCATACAATGATTGGGCAAAGAATGATGTGCCAAGCAACACCGAAAGTTTCTTGGAATTTGTCGAAACAGTGAAGAGCGCGTACAAGCGTTGCGGAAGAACACTCCTCGTCCACTGTTGGTAAGAGGCCCCTCACAGTTGTCAACATTAGCACGATTGCACAACTCGTACAATTTTTCTACCTCCTAAAAGCGTACGAAAAATGGGATATTTTCGGAATTACATGTCGGCAACTACTCTGATTATGTCATTTTGCCCAGGTTTTGCAAAGTAGCGTTCCAGGAATCGGCAACCTCCGGCCTAGCTGGTGTTCCAGTCCAGCTCAACGCACTCTTAGTGATTTATTATCGCATTCGACGTAATTGTACTTGCTGCGGCGCCAGAGCAAGACCAATGCCTCCTTTGACATTCTGTTATACCTTTTGCGTTTGTCCTGTTTCACTTAACAGTCTTGTATTTGTATAATCTGGAGATTCCGTTTCTTTTCCAACCTTACCGTATTAATTTTTGTCACAATCATTCCATTTGTGCATATTAGAATGACACAGAAAGATGCGGACTTTGTGCGCGGGCGGTCGCAATTAGGCTGGTGTTGCATGGTCAGTAGTGGTGCTGGTATTCTGCACATTCCACAGTGAGGTGCCTGGATTCCAAACATTCTGGCACATACCGAATGAATGCATGGGTAAGTCTGCCCATGTGCAGGCTGCTGGTGCTAGGCTTTATTTCCGTGGACTTAGTATTTGTTCACGTTGCGAACAAAGTGAAATAATATGCGTACAAATGTTGAGGCAAACGTTAAGAGGAATCCAGTAACAGCGTTTGTTAATTTAACGTTAGCACTGGTTAAAAGCAGCCAGACGCAACAAAATCTTGCTGTCGAAGCAAGGTACTGTTGAGGGTACTCAGTCGGTGCGGTGTCGCATGCGTGATGCACGACGAACGGGATGTGCGCTAATAATAGCGCTTAAAGAACCAGAGCACGGCGTGTGATCTCTATTGTTGCTTGTTGCCACAATGTGACGCTTTGAGCGCTTGCCGCTCGAGCCCTCAGATTGCAGCAGTGTCAGTCTCCTGTCTTTCAAGAAACCCCCAGAGTTTTGGTTGTTTCTATCGCTTTTATCTGCATTTTGTCACTTTTACTCTCATTTTTTTGCATTTTTTTCAGCGATGGAGCACAAAGAAGCGGGCTGCTGCTTGCTGCGTTCAACGTCAACAGTGACGTCACTGAAAGCACCCTTGACATTTTCAGGACTGCAAAAGATTTGCGAGATGTAAGACCTGGAATGATTTCAAACAAGGTGAGGAGTTTTATTTTACATATTTGCTGTTCTTTTTCAATCATTTAGGCGCGTTTTTTCTCTTAGTACAAGGGTGATTGAAAATTGATCTCACGTTTTAAACGTAGTTTTATCCTTTGATTCCGTTAGCAATGGCAGTGAAAATAGCCTTAGTTTAAAGGTATTTTTTTCTCAACAACCGCAAAACGGCGCAGATCCTTGTACGGTAGTCAGAAAATCTTTGTCAAGTACAAAGTACAGGCTGGTTTCTAAGCGTTCTTCCCACAAGTAAAACGCATCACCCGTTCAAATATCGCAACAACTCGTTCAAATACTTGCAGCAAAAGTGATTTAAAACTGCCAAAGAGATGACAACAAAAGGAAGAGCAAGATATCTTATCCTGTTTCACAAAATTGTAGACCATCTCAAAACGGTGTGATACAATTTAGTTAGGGGACAGTAAGCCTGTACCAAACATAATCTATACATTCGAATAAATACATAATTAATTTGTCCAAACCTGATAGAATCATGGAAGTGTAGGAAAAATGGGCGAACATTTTCAGTCGTTAACTTTCGTGCAACTTTTAAAAGGTAGTTCCGCAAGCTTGGAGCAGGCGTCACAGCCGCAACACTTTGCAAAGATGCATGCAAAAGCGAACCAATAAACGAAACACGTGGTTTAAAGTATTGTCGTATTTACCCATTACGTTACTGCGCATGTTAAACGAAATTTTGAGAATTTTGCAATCTCTCGTGCTACTAGTGGAACTAAATTTGTGTATTACACCTGACCGCGCCACACAAACGTTTTGTAATTTACTCGTGGTTGTGAAGTTGGAACTGTATGTACCGGTTCTACATAAAATGACCAGCAACCAGAGTGGAAAACGTCTGCCTTTTCACATTGCTACCTGCGGCAAATAATACATTTTTTCATTTGCTGATTACGTTGACAGATGTTATGCAGGATTGCCAAGTTGGCCTATTTTAGGTCGAATTTCAGAAATCTGGCCTTTTTCCAGGTTGGTTGGCCTGGAACATTTCCTTTGGCTTTTTTCTGGCCTTGTCTCAAGTCGCTTGGTTTTCAAAAATTCATTGGGCTGTTTGGCTTTTTTACGCTGTAAAAGTTCCCTCTGTAGAAAAAATAATTACTATTCCGTTTTTTTCGGCAACACTTTTGGAAAATTTTAGAGATAAATGCTGTATTAGACCGAACCCCCACGTTATGGTGTTAGTTTTTTTTGCGAGATTCGAAATAAAAAATGGTGTCCCAACTGTCGCGGAACAGTTCTGGGCTGGCGTACTCGAACGCAGTTCATAGAGTTTGCAAAATTTGCTCTGACATTGTCTGGTCACCCCGGTTAACAATGCAGCTGTGTCGAGATAATTTTTTCTGGTATCCGGTGTGAAAACTAAAGCAAGAAACAAAATGCAATTACAGATGATGCAGTTATCAGAATTCGATCTGAACTAATGCTCTCATGCAAATGTTGCAGAGATTTCACTGTTCAAGCAGTGAAAAAAAGATCCATATCTGGATA
>JGI24021J15306_10008045_pt1 | contig 12925 bp, 10 predicted proteins | sample Ectturendosymbi1_FD_15306 | JGI IMG/M metagenome (IMG submission 15306) | reverse complement strand
GCCCCGACGTTGATTCTAAACAAGCCATTGGAGAAATTTTAAAGTTACTTTGAAATAAGCTCGCGCTACTGAATCAACAGTCGCCTACCTTGTTCTCAGGAGATGCTGCATCATATAACGCTGCATTTCTTCACACTGGGCTTGTGTGAACTGAATGAAATGACAAAAAATCATTTGTGGACATTTTAAACTCAGCTTTCTACTAAGGTGGCTGCAGTTAGTCCACTGTTAATGGTTCGTTGGTGATTGATACCGACAAAAATGAAACATACGTGATACTTCTTGTTATAAAAAAACTCGCCGAAATCTGCAGATCTGAGTCACACGAGAAGAAAAGTTGTCGAAAAAGGTCATGTGCATTAAAATTTCCAACAAGTAGGTGTTGATCAGTACGTGAAATAAATTCACGACGGTTGGGTGATCGAAATAGAGTAAATCGGAGGATTTTTTACCTAAGTTGCACGCCCGCTACAGTACCTCGAGCTTCGCAAAGAATGACATTCGCAATACAGTGCCACGAAGTGTATCAAAACACAAAGTTTGTTCAACACTCAGCTAATTTCCAGTTTCCCATCCGTAACAAACGAAAACACGTTTATAAGACATCCAGTACAAAATCAATCACGAGAAAGGCTTTAAAGTTTCTATTTGGATTATATCTGATTATTAAAAGAAAGAATGAAATTTGCTAGATATTCATCTGTTGTTTCCGATTTCATCCAAGATACACACTGAACTTACAGGATACATGAGGTTAAGGCGTTCACGACCAGGATCACCAGAATGTGTCTTGCCTCTGAAAAAAATTCAGATTTGTGAAGTACGAGGCTGCGGTAAAATTTAGAAAAAGCTGCACTTTACATTTGAAAGCTTGAACTATGGCGATTGACAAAAACGACAAACCTGGAAAATTCAATATCGCTAGGTTGATTTCCATGTTTTGGTGAAGGCTTATCTTTAAACACGTTCCACTTTTCACTCTGAAAAAATTCCGATTTTGCGGTTTTCACGAAAACAACACGAGTAATAGGTGATAGAAACCGAGCACAACATANGTTAGAAAAGNTCAAAGNTAGCACCGTAGGCGTGCTGGGCTGGAAGAGACAAAACANCAGCTACTGTGCTATTCAGAAACAATGCAGGGCATGTGCCACAAAGTTCCGATTACAGCTGCGCTTTGGCATTTAAGTACAAAATATTACTTATAGAACAAGAAAACCCCACCACGAGTAACTACGAATTAAGGACGATGTTTCAGCATCGTGGATTCGCAACGACAGTCAAATTCTATTCGAGCAGTATCGCTGTGAAAAAACATCTATTGCGCACTTACTTCGTATATTTTTAACGCTGCAACTTAACTTTGAACCCTACTATGGCCCGACAACGCAGCCTCGAGAACCTCTTTACTACGGCATTTCGGATACTGCAATAAGGCTGGAGACTTTACGCGCATATTTTTACTGACAACAGCATGCATGTAATCGTTGTTTTGTTGCTGTTTGCCAGAATAGATAGGCCCACCAGCATCCTAAAAACGATATTTGTGCAGTAATAATCACTAGGGTATTAACCGCTAGTATTAAAGAAAGCTGAACGCACAAGTTTGCTAAACCCTGACTCTGGTTATGGTTGGCACGCTAAAATTCATGACTTGGTGCTTGCAAGTTTCTATATACAATAAACTTCATTTACTGGGGGTTAACAATGCAACAAACCATTGTATTATGTGAAACAAACGCATTAGCTGTGACACAAACATACCAGTACAATTTTTTGACTGAACTGTTTGAGCTGCTGACAACTTGTCTAAACTATCACAGAAGCATGAAAACACAGTTTCGAATGCGCATCGGGTCATAATACATTCAAGACATCTAAAAGCTGATTTTTGTCAGATTAAGTCTCAATGCCAACCTGAAGACTACTTGGTGGTTTTCCACTTTCATGTTGCTCTTTCTTCGCAGCTCTTTCTCTCTTTCTGCACAGACAAAAAAAGAAAAATTATATTTTACGGGGCAAAGTCTTAACACCAAGGATTGCAGACGATCGCATTCAAACTTACTTTGAGTCGGCGATTTTCTCAAGCTGAAGAAGGCGTTCGTGTGCCTTTGAGTATGCTTGCCTGAGGACGTCATCCTAAAAATATTTACAATTTTAAAGTAATTCCTTTTGCAGTAAGCAAGGACAATCACATATATCATGGGACACATAAACCAAACCACTGTGCCTCAGCAAACCACAAGTCTGTTACGTAGGAAATTGTTTTTTTGTTTCAGTTAATACGCTTGTATGATTTGAAGAGCAGCCATTTCCCTTGCAACTCATACCTGTTGCTAGCTAAAAGTTAGTATGCTCGGGAACTCATTTAACGAAAGTCTCCCTACGCCTATTGGACAGCACGACTAAACCACATGCCCCAGATACCACACCATGGGGTTGGCAACAAGGAGACGTTTTAGGAAGTCAGTTAACAATGCAAGAAGTTTCGCCAGATACAATTCCAGCAAAATGTTTTTTCTCGAATATACTACAATGACTTTAATTCGACTTTACCAACGCAGACGCCTATTTTTAGGAATAAAAGCAGCAAGTTATGAGACAAAGTTGAAGTTTACAGAGAGAAACTACATTGACCGTGTAAATCATTTACAGTTCCAAGCGTTGACAACTTTGGTAGCAGTGTAGCGAAATCACGTCAGTTTTCAGTTATCGCACAACCTACAGCAAAATTTTGATTGCCATTAATTTTGTAAAATTGTCAAGAACAGGAACAGCTAAATTTGAAAAAAAAGGTTGTTAGTTTTTGCAACTGGTTTATGAATAAAAAGCAATAACAATCTCTTATAAATTTAGTGGCACATAAACTTACAGCTACAGTTTTGAATGTCATACCGATTCAGGAAACCATTTTGGTCTTTCCTCCCTGCACAAATTCAGCAGATCTTCAATCCGTTTCTTGATGCGCCGACAGAGCACGTCGCCCTGCTTGGAAAGCGTCAGGAAGGACCAGTGGTACTCGTGAGGATTGCACAAAGCAAAAATATCCCTCGCATCCGACGACCATTCGTCGTACTGCGCAAAATGGAAGTTTAGCTGAATTTGCTTTATCGCTGGATCGCACGCGATCCGATGGATGCATTCAACGACAATAGGATGCAGGTCGAAGCCTGAACGATGCTTTTTTCCGTGGCGGTTGGGGTAAACGCTCTCGCGATTCACTCAGTGCCCGTGGGTCGAACACCCAACCTTTCAAACGAGAGGCGGATACTCTATGACTGAGCTATCGCCGCCTCGATGGAGATGAAATTGCTCACGGCATGTTCTGCATGCCATTTCATCATGCAAAAATAACTTAGACAAGTTCTGTGGCGTGTGCGAAATCATGAGATATAAATGAGAATTAGTTAGCATCAATAGATCATTATTTACTGAGGTTTGTGTCACTGATAAGGCCCACTCGGAGGGAAGTAACAGGAATAAAATGATAAAGAAAAAATCGGGATAGAAAAGATGATGAAGATAAAGATCACGGTTTTGCGTTCTGATATGAAGAAATATTATTTAGCACTATTATCATCATCTCAACCCTTTGGTCCTCAACGGTTAAAATATTTGTTTAATCGCAAAAAAAGGATTACGTAACAACTTTTTGCAACATGCAAATTCACGTAATGAGTTTCAGGAATTGCTCAATCTAATTGAACTTCCGCATCCAGATCAAAAACAAAAACAGCACCAATGCTTATTGTGATCGCGCAAAGGGTTTAGGTAGATTAAGCTGAACTGAAGTTAAAACTAAGGACTTAACCATGTACTCAATTCAAGTTAAGAAAGCTCGAATTTTATGCAATTTAAATACAGCGGAAAGTTCTCAAATCGTTCCCGTTTCGAATTTCTTTAAATTGCGAACATTCCCGAATAGCAGCAAAAGCATTGTGACATTTTTTTCTTTCGGAAAGAGAAACGATTAATGTAAAAGTAGAAAGTGATAATACCCACAACATAACAACATGATCCCAAGTAAACCTGTAGCTTTTTATTTTCAAGTGAAGTTACAAATTACTTTTACAATCCGGAATTGCTTGCGTAATTTTTTTGACTCCCTTCAACTTGCTTTATCATGGCAAAGAAGCGTTATCTTAATTCAAGGAATTATAGAAATAGCCACCAAACAAGACTGAAAAACCAGAAAAAAATAGACGGATAAAATTTTTCAGTCCCTTATTTACCCCCAGCTAGCCGCAACTTGCTTTGAACACTCACCTTGCTGTGACGATGAACCTCCAGAAAAGTAGGATCTTGATTTACGACGAACAGCAAATGCTTCCAGTGAGATTTATGTGGAGCTTTGACATCGAGTTTGTCTTGCTCTTCCTTTGTCAGCTGACTGCAAACAGGAATGGAAATACTGTCAAACACATGAAACACTGCACCTTATTGACGAACTTGACGCTTTACTTGGACCACTAAAAAAGAGTGTTTGTACTCAAAATTTTGCCATTAAAAGCGCAATAGAAACACACGCTGGGACGTACATGAATAGTAAAAAGTTACAAAAGACAGTTCATACTTCTTAATAAATAGCACCAGCAGAATAAATAAAATAAGTCAGACGCATAGCGCTAAACCATATTTTAAAAAAGTAAACAGCGCTTTCCTGCCTGGACACACTACAAATCAAGAGCCCTAGAGAACTTTCAATTTTTCCGCATTTTCCAGGCATTTTCGTCAATGCCTTGTGGAAAACTACTGATTGAATTAACTTTAAAATCTTAAGAAGTCCTTATTGGAGTTATCTATAGCGTTTTGAATGTAAAAACCGATGCATATTGCTCACATGCAGCAGCATGGCAACGATTTTTGTCTCAGTGCATGTCGTGCGAATGAAGCGTTGTACGAAAACAAATTGTAAAGGTTTAATCACGCTTGAAACCCGCATTTGAAGCAATAAACACACCAAGGAGCGCAGCTGCGACAAGCAAGGAAAATGATCGCGCGGTTGTGACATTCGAAGCTTAGCTTTCAGTACGCAAGTCGCGTGGTTCGATTTACTTTTGGTGTCGTGCACACAGTTAGGTGCGGCATCAATATTTTACACACTCCTGCAAGCGCTACAGCTGTTGCAGATAGTAAATCGCGGCAATAACTCTGTGCATCTTAGTTCCAACCTACATTTTTAAAAAGGGTTGCATTGACGTGGAACGCTCATCTTCACACAACGTGTTACACGCGTAAAGGTCAATAAAAATTCCTTACTCGATCCTTTTTTGACGCACAAATCACAGCAAAATAGATCACCTGTATTTAACAGCTTGTTCGTAGTGGTATTCAATGTTGGATTGATTGGGCGAGCTTCTTTTTCTTTTACTTGGAACTTGTGAGTCAGGTGATCTTTCCTGTAGGTAACATCATACTCACAAGTCACTTAACCATTCGCTAAAATTTTGATTCCAGCCAATGACAAAACCAGTTAAAAGAGAAAAGTTTTTTATTATGATGCGTATACAGTCGCCAAACCATGGCCGTAAAGAATGAGATCCTGTGGATGTTTTATCGAAATGTCAGATTTTGCTAATTTCTACAAGGTTCACGCTTTTGCTTTAGTCAACTTTGCCAAGCAACGAAAAATGGTCTGAGGTAGAAACATGAGACTTGTCTCAAAGTATAAAAACTGCTGCAGTTTCTGTTGCTGCAGTTACTCAAGCAGGCCTAACCGCACGGAAATGAATTAGCAAATGGGCATCAAACGTTTCGAAAATATCGAAAACACATGGTATATGATAATAGTTTGTATTTTGATAATAACACTTTGTACAATCTGTAAAAGTTAAGTGATTAATTGCAGTTAGCATTGAATGCAGTTGTGAGCCTAAATATAGCTTATGAAGAACATATATTCTTAACTGTGTGTTTACGGCTAAAAAAGTAAATACAATATTGAAAGGTCCTAAACATTACATTCAATAATATTTACACTGAGGCCTCGGACTAAATTATCATCAACAGCTGCTTTATTGATGAAAACTCTGCCGCGACAACAGTCCAAATATTGTGAATGACAACAGTAGCTTTAATGCTTCACTACAGAGTGCTAAAAGCGATAAGTGCTACAAGACAATGCTTTACCAAGAACAAGTGTTATCACGAAAACTGCAAAGTATGGATGATGTCACCATGGCATGCAACAAAGAAAATATTACAGCTAACACTCACTGCGAATTTTACATTGCTGCGAAAAACCTCATGTAAACGAGATACGAGAGATAGAAAAGAACGAGGTGAAACACTGTATTAATATATCGTGTATTATTCAACCGTCACAAAACAGTTTCTCNAAACATTGAATTTGGCAGTGCAACACCTGCGGACATTTCTATTCAAGTCTATTGCACAAGCACTGATTTGGCCTTGGATTTCTTTTACTGCAGAACAACAAGCGTACCCACGGGAGGGAGAGCGTTCCCAGTTTAAAAAAAGACCCTCTCGGTCTCACCTAGTTTTTTCAGGCTGGCAATTGCTGCCTGATCTCAGTTTGTTCCAAAACTTCAAAGCTGAATTAAATACAGGTTTCGATTCACTGCGCAAAAGTTAATAATTTCGTTCGGATAGTTTTACCTGACACACTGGTCTACGACATTGCTAATGGTTTGTTCATCACTTATTCACTTTATGATTGTAACTGCCTGAGTGCACTCCAGCTGACATGATTTGTGACCAAACAACCAGACAAGTTGTGCTGCCTTTGTTAGTCAGCTGTTCCAGCCAAGCATTTGTTGATTTGGGGTAAATTAACATAGTTCATGGAGTGAAAGTGGCAACAATTTTTACAGTTTTACTTTGCCTTGGCAATCTAAAATCGTCGTGGCTTTGAATTGACAGTTAAATCTTGGATTTTGAAAGCAATGAGTCGTGGTTGCACTCACTAACAGCTTGTGAGTCACGGTGTTGTCAACCTGAATAATTATTATGCAGCACGCCCAACCATAGGAGCTATTCTGCGAAAAACAGAAATTAGTCAGCGAAACGAGAAATGGGAGTAGTGTCAATGTTCAATTTCGACAGTTGTCCGAATTTGTTCATTGTTTGCTTTGTTGTGAAACAACAAAAGCAACGCTACCATAAAGTTGCGCATTTCTTAGTAAGGTAATTGTGATCAGTGTCCACCAAAACAACTTTCCCGCTTCTTGCCTGTTTCATTCTTATTGGTAAACAATAGTTCAATCAACTGCTCACGGATGCCTTCCTCAGTGCTCCAAGAAGCACTCTGCGCTATTATGATGAAAATAACAGGCTTGGCTGCACCTTTAGATTTGAAAATTTGTACCCCCTATTTGAAATATTTGCCTCGATTTTACCCAGCTCCACTCAAAATTTTTCAGATGCGCCATGTTTCTTTGCTTTCCTTCACAATGAAGCGAAGCAGCAAATGTAATGCTACCAGGCAACTCTACATTATTTTGCAGTCAATCACTTATCGTGGACGTGATTTAATTCAAACACCCCATTTTCGTAGCATCACTTGCAGGTGCCAACGCTTTTTTTGCTTTTTAAGAGACTAATGATCCTCATCAGAAAACTGTTACAATTCTGTCAAACTTCTGTTTAGAAATATCTGAAATTAAACCACAAAAATCTCGTCTTGCTAAATCGTGAGTCTTGTTTTATTCATCACGCATTTGAAAGGTTTATCCTTTCAACCTTATCTATTATCTATTTTGTCCTTGCAATCTTGCTTAATTCGAAAATGTACATGTGCAACAGGGTGTGGTTGCNATGCAGTATGTATCNCGTATTCAAAACACACGTGTTTCCTTTGGTACCTGATGACTTCTGCACATTGATGTAAAAGTGATGTTGGTGAAAACTGTTGACTGCAAAATTAGAAATAACTGAGTGCAGCAAAACATACTGAGCTCAACTGTCAACGAACAACTTGTGCTTTTAAAATTTAAGTTGACAGCAGTTACTTAACCGATTATTAAAACGAACCTACATATTGTTTACAACTGTGGTGGACGATAACAAACCGCTAAAAGAAACCCGAGTCTGTTTGCGATTGATAAGTTTCAGGATTTTGAGCTTCAGGAAGCGCTGAGAAACGAAATCAACAAAACAGACTTGACTTGTTTTTGTCTTTCAGCTTTTTGCGTCGTGGAGAAACGTCTACGCTCGTCTTATAAAAAACGCGTTCCCTACTATATGCAGTTTTCATTGGACACCAAAACTTCGGCACCATTCCAGTCTTTTTTAGTGAGTTTCAACAGAAAAGAATCAGCGAATAACTGTAGCGGCTAATATGCGTTTTACCAGAGCGTTTTTCGTTTTTTTCTCACTGTACCACTGCTTCTGGGCCATCAACGTTCTGCCCGCCCTGAAATCTTGCCTTCGCCTCATAGAAGCACTGTGTTGTTACCAACAACACAGGTTCATTTGAAAGACCTGAAGACCAGGTAGCAGCAAGCCGGATTGATTTGTAACGACATAATCACCAGTATAGCAATTTGGCTTGATTTTTGTGATATTTTTATGTTTAAGCACATTGAGTGACAATCTATAGGCTATATTAATTGTGTTACCAAGAAGGTTACGCTCAACCGTTTTTACACTCTGTTAAATACATGATTAGGGTAGTTGAGTTTTATCAATTTTGACTGTTTTTCTAATGATCAATAACATGTTTTTTTGTGAAACGCGACTGAGTGTGAAAGCTCGAACATCTAAAACACAAACTGTGCAGCGTAAGCACTTCACCAAAAGGTTATGTAAACGACTCTTCTGCAAGAATGCATTGCTGTAAAAATCTATGTCTGTTGCTAATTGCTGCGCTACTGAGTTTTGCAATGCATCGTTTCAATTCACTTTCTCTTTTCATTCAGGAGAGAAACTTACTTCATTAGCTACTGAAGATCTGTCACAATCTGTGGGCTATTGACTTGTTTTACTTTGCTTTTACCCAAGGAAGCGCCTGCGGAAAATGACCAATCTCCAATTAATGACACATAGTTTAACCTTCATAGAGCATACAGAATTGTGCGATGCTTATGCAACCTGCATCGTTTTGAAAGTATGTTGCTACAAAAACTTTTCACAAAATTTAGAAATGATCTTCTGCCAAGGCTGGTTGACTCCCTTCCGGTCCCTTACTGCTTTTCTTTTCATCGTTAGATGACGCAAGTAAGTCCATATTTTCCGTTAACACCCGTTACGCATCGGCAATGATTTAAAATTTTACCTACAACAGTGCACACGTTTTTCAACACAGTGTTCACCATTTCCAAATCGTACCTGGTTTGCGGTAGACTTGACAAGTTGTTTCTTCCTCTTCGCATGAGGGATGGGACTTGAAACTCGATTCGGATTCGAAGGGCTATCAGTAACAAGAAAACAAGACAGTTCAGGCTGTATGTCACATAACATGTTATTTATGCACTGCAGATATAAAGTTTGTCATATCTAAATGTAAACAAGTCGTATCTTTACAAAGCTGGTTAATATTTGCAAGCGCATAAACCTCACAACAAGTAAACCATATGTAGCTCAGGTCTTAGGTGCATGTTTTTCAGCAGTTGGCGTTATAAGACTTTGAGGGACATCTATTTCGGGCGTAGAATTCTGGGAGCGTCCAGGTTTTTTTTCTAGCGTGAAGGAAACAAACGTGGGCCACTTGCTGAGTCCGCCAAAACAGACCTTGACGCCCAATCAGGCACACGAGAACAAAATTTGAAATAGGTGTTTTGTTTCATAACACACACCTGAACGATCCAACCGGAAAACAGTGGGAAAGGTAGGATGTAGGGACAAAGTGGGAAGTGATCGGTGTTGCTCGCGACGCCAAGTTCTCAGCGTTCACCTCGAGGCGCTCGGTGATAGGGATAATGGCCGGGGCGCTCGGGCTGTATTGACACAGCCGTTGCTTGCGCATGTCTCCGACGAAGGAGTTCGACGTGACAGGAAAAAAATCGCCGGTCTGGAACGCAGAGCCCTGATGAAAGTAGCTTGATGATGAAGAGGCACCGGCAGTTGTAGGGCTAGGGTCGCGGGAATAAGTCTTCTCTTTGCCGCGCGCGCGGCTGAAGTCAATCGCTTCGTTTTGGAGTCCGTCACGTGACACGCAATCGAAACCAGCAGCCTTCGCTGCGACGTCTCTGCGCTTCTCCTGCTGCGCAGCAATAGCCTGCCAAAAGCTCGGATCGTTTTGAACAGAAAGCAGCTGTTTTTCATAATCGCTGCGCGAAAGCGACTCCACCACAGGTCGAAAGAAATCTCCTTGCGCGTTAGGACTGCCTTGAAAAAGATAGCCACTGCCGGGTAAAGGAAATTGCAAGCGCCCGCGGTCCAAATCCCAGTTGGGAGTGTCTTTTATTTGGGCCATGGTTCTTTGCTTCATGTACGCCAGCGAGGACACCAGTGGTGCGAAGCCTTCGACGTACGCTCCCTGACGTGGAGGCTCCTGAGTGGACGGAACGTGAGTCACGGCTAATCCTTCTTGCCCCTGGTAATACCTCTCCCGCTCTTTCTCGAGCGATGGCAAAGTAGCGTTTCCGGCTTGCTTCGAAGACGACGATGTGCTTTCAGCTCCGTTTGCAGATTTGTCAACGTTTCTCGATGCACTATTCCCATTCAATTCGCCAAAACTATTATTTGCAATTTCATTGCTGTGGGACTTACTACTGTCTACATCAACAGCAGTGTGCTCAATGGTAGATGAAGAGTCAGGAAGGAAGGCGGTGGATGTCACTGAGTTTTCCTCAGAGTCTTTGGCAAAGCCGTTCATTCCATCCTGTGCGTCAATAACACTCTATGTCAATTTTGGGCTGCAGCTACTGATGTAACAATGGCGGCAAATGCAAACAATAAGTTGTCATTCGTTAAATGTTACTCGGAGTAGATTCAGGGTGAAAAATGTTTTGTCACGCATATGACATTAGTTGTTCCTGTGCATTTTTCAGCCAAAACGTTGACGTTTCTGCTCAAAGTTCGGCCCATTAAAAATCCGCAGCAGGTTTTAGAAGACAAACTATTTGACATCTTGATCTGATAAGCAATCTATAACTTAATTGCAATTTTAAAGCAGCAGTTGCTTTTTTGCGTTTTGCATATATGCAAGAATGTCTTTCAAATAATTACTTAAAGAGAGATGTCAGACGATGTTAAAAAATGATATTAAGCATTGTCCAGACATTTAACAAATTAAATCGCCTGATGATTGGGTTCCAGGGCAATGCAACGTTTTCAGCACAGGCGGCCGGTAACCAACGCATGCGCAGTAACTTGTCTTGTTGGAAATCCTTGAAAAGACTGGCGCATGTATTTGACGTAGAACTGACCAAGGAGAAAATATCTGAATAAGTTAAAAAAAATATCCTGAGCTTGTTTCACATTCGCGTGAGGATTTATCAGGGAATTTCATTTTGATTACATGCCCATTCTCTCCTTTTGGTAAATGATTATACTTGCCACCGAATTTACATTTCCATCCAGTCTTTTGGTTCCGCCATCTACATCTTGTCCAGGACTGGAGTCTTGGTTCTCCGGGGAGGGGGTGCAAAACGGATGTGACGTTCTGTACTCCCCCGGTTTACAAAGCATCACGGCGAGAGGTTTGTCGGGGTGGAGACGGTATTGGTCTTCCGCCATAGTTTTAAATGTTTCAAAATCTTCCTTATCGTTCAAGGAAAACGAGAAGCGTTCTGCAAAAAAATTAAAAACATCTGTAATTTCTTTACAAAATTACAAGACATTCCTATTCAGGTTGTTGTCAGTAAGCCAGAAATGATAAAAACGTTGTTTAGAGCAAAATAATTACGATATTTGTAAAATTTACGGTAGAAATAAAAAATAAATCCGACCTTACTCTGCCAAATATTGGCAAAAAGACATGAAAAAATCGCAGCCACTCTACATTTCTAACGGTAATTTCATACACCAAAGAGAGAGTTCTGAAAAATTAGAAAGATTATTGTCAACCTTAAATAAAACTTAAAACCAAAATTAAAGACCATTTGATGATTTTCGTGCGGGCAAATTTACTAAGACTTTAGTCTTCGTAATACCATTCTTCCAAAGCACAACCAGAAATGCCGGCTTGTCTTAATGCTAGTCTAACAAAAAAGATGTTTGCAACAGTGTGAAGAAAGGTTATCTTTACTCCTGTTGGACCACTTCCCTCGATGGCTAAAAGTGATGCTTTGCCAAGTGGATGTGACTGCCCAGCTAGTATGCTACCCCTGCGAGGGAGTTCAGGAAGCGCTTTGTCCCTTATGGAACCAAAACAATCGTTCAAAATCAGTTCCGTAATACAGAAAAAGCCTAGAAGTCGAAATTGAAAAAGCTCTTTGACTATTTGATCATAGCACATAAAAACCTCCACTATTGTTCATACTGTTTGTGACGTTTTGACCGTCATATTTCTTATTTTTGCTCATGGCACTAATTTTCGCTTTTAAAACCGGTACTTCGCATTGTGTTTCAGATTTCAGTGCCCGCGTTTGCAACAAAATTATCAACCTTACTGACCTGCGACAACAATTTCAATTTCTGCAGACGTCTCTTCATCGTATATTTTTTTCCACAAATCGTAGATTTGATCCTTTGTGCTGTCACAGGAGAGGAGGCACGTTTTCGTCGGGCCACTTGCTTTATTGGCGCAAAAGTGAACGCAAAACTTTGTGCGTTCTGACATTACAACACTTTATGAAACTTGAAGTCACAAAAAAGACACCTGAGGGCAACATGCAGTCAAACCTTCGAGTTGAAGCTTATGCGGAAGCAGCAAATACGCAAGGTTTATAAATGTCGTTCAAAACTTCACGAACAAAGTAATTACTTTCGAATAATCTAAATGTTTTACAGCGCTGTGTAAAAATAACGTCGTGTATCTACGGTTACTTAAAACGTTTTGAGGTTAAACGTTTGAAGAAAG
>JGI24021J15306_10008043_pt1 | contig 12926 bp, 9 predicted proteins | sample Ectturendosymbi1_FD_15306 | JGI IMG/M metagenome (IMG submission 15306) | reverse complement strand
GGGCCACTTGGCCTTGCACCGTTGACAATAAAACACGATGCAAAAATAGAAAGCTTCTTCAGAATGAAGTCAACAGCAAAACAGGAACATAATTTAAACTGCAAAAGGAACAGTTACATCCCCAAAATGTCTGTGGATCCTTGCCCCGTGGGGTCCACAACAAGAGCAGGCGGAAAAATGCATATCCAAATAAGATATTACGTGAGGGCAACTGCCCCAAATGGCCTTTCTGCTCACATGCTATCCTGTTCAGTCGGGCTTTTCGAAACCGTGCACGATATATACTGGAGCAAGCTCAGGCGGTGTGCAACTGCAAGTGCCCTGCCACATCCAACGAAAGCGACACACATGCAATCAAGTCATTTTGGGTCAGCTGCTTGTGATGACCTTTTTCTACAGAGATGAAAATAAACTAAAAGAAACCGTGCAAACAAAGCATTGCCTTGAATTTTTACCTAATTTTTCCATTATTTTTTATAACTTTTTTGTTTGCGGGAAGGCGATGATTGTCCTTTGCTCTTACAGCTGTGCGCTTACCTGTCAAGAGCTTCTGCACTGTCAGATCTCGGATTGGCGAGCTGCACTTCAGCTTCATGTATAGCGCGCACATACAACTCTTCACCAGCAAATCGACATCTTTCAGAAAGAGCCAGAGCTGCTCTTTCGATTTTTTCTATAAGAAGCTTGTTTCCGTAAAGGTCAGTGCACAAATTGGGAATTCGTTTCTTGCACTTAAAGTACACCCATCGCCTCCAATTCTTCGTAGATTTGTCAAGATACAGTTTGTCTTGCAAGCCGGAAGTAAGATTTCCAGTGCCAACAAATTTCACCGCGTCGGTGAGTTTTACACCTGGAATGGGTTCAACCTCGCGCTTAAAAAGCACCTGCGCCATTTGCTTTTGCAACAGCTCTCAGCACTACACACGTAGACCGCGCACCTGAAACGTATACGAAATGGACGGTGAGTGTATCACACAGGCTTTTTAACTCGGCAACTTTCTTCTTGAATCGACTACGGTTTTGATAGCGTTCTACGAACAACACATTTGTTTGCCAAGCAAATATGCTCACGCATTTCAAGCAGTTAGTGCATATACATACTTACCTTCCCTGGTTTCCATTATGTAGACTAAGTGAAATTGACTTTGCTCCCTGTGAATTACCTCAGACCTGCTGCACTGCTTTGTTGCCTCAATGAAGCAGAGCGTTTTGTTCGCGACCGCATGCGAAATTCTTGCATAGAGTAAAAAACACCAAATGATCGAACAAGTTGAAACCAACAATATAATTGCATGCAAACGAGAAATTGCAGACGCATAAACCAACAAGTATGGCGGCTCAAAACCCCTGTCTCTGTAAATGGCAACAACGCCACAAAACTATGTTGCGCATCGTAAAACTTCACGACAAATCTGACTCAGCAAGCTACAAGCACATGCCTTCTACGCATAGTTCTTGCAATGCACTTGTTCGCGAATAAATCAGCTTACAAGAGTTGTGTCGCAGAACAACAATCCACAATGGCCACCAAACATATCAAATAACGTCAACACTGAGACACACACAAAGGCGCTTTCAAAGTGACTTCTGCGTCAAACCGAGAGCGAGCGACCGCACATGTGCTAAACAGTAAGATAGCATCTTCATTAAAGCCGCTGTTTCTTCCAGCTCGCTCGGAAGTTTATTTATGACGGTTTACTTAAGTCTGCTGAGCATACCATTAACAATACCTTGACGCTTTCCTAAAGAATTGCGCAAAAACACAAAACAAATGCATAATACTGTAGCAAACGACAATTTCTCCGTTAACATTGCATGTGCAGCACACGCGCGACGCCATTCATATTCGATCGACTTTGGCATATTTAGGTTTTTGTAGTTCTTTTTAACTTGGCTGTAAGTTTGCTTAAAGTGCAAGTTCTTCCTGCGAGGTCAGTAACCAGTATAGTTTTGTTCACCAGCCTTTCTTCACGTAAATACGTTAGGCTACTGCCTGGATTCTTCATATTTTGACAGCGAATTGACAAATATTGAGCGAAGTCACACCGAATGCTACGAATGAATCTTAAACTTTTCTATCCTCGAGTACCAATCTTGTAAGGTATCATTTAAATGCAAGCGTATAGCAATCAACACCGGTGACAAACCCGTTACAGGCTGATGACTCATTTTTAGGAAGCTAAAACAGTTTTCTGTTGAAATGCGAAAAAACTACCCCTACGCTCCCATTCAAGCTTAATTTGCAATGTTAGTGTTTTGGTCTTCATGAAGGCGTGTTTTTCTGCCGTAGTCTAGCTCAGCTCCGCCAGTGAGTAAGAAGTCTACTCCGGTGGTGAAAGTAGCTTCCGCTGCGATGTATACCGCCAAGTTTCCAGATTCTTCTAATGTCCCGTACCGCCCCATCAGCTGCGAACAGGCAAAAGTTAAACAAGTAAAGCTTTTGTCAGACGCTTCGCCAGGTTTTGGTTGATGAATGGGCGGTCCAGAAAAACAGAGGCACATTCTTTGGATGTAATCCAAACTGTTGTAGTGAAACAAAGCTTTTGGAGAAGCAAGGAGAAAGCATAGATTTTTCTCGTGTTTTCCGCAACTTCTTCCAAATTTTCACCGAAGGACTAAAACTAATTATCAGGATCTGCAATGGCCAGATTTCGGCACACTTCAGAAAATTTCGAAGCAATTCAATAACAAAGTCCCAAGATATGCCAAAAGAATATTTTTACATTCGCACACCAAGCATCGCATTGGAAGAATACATCGACCACCGCCCCCTACAGGTTATCACCCGAACTTTTGATGAAAAAAAGTGTTCTATTCATTAGCTTGTTCGAATCTAAAGTAGGGGAATCTGCATTTTCTTCAAAATGATTGATCGCTAGTCACGATCTGCTAAAGTCATGAAATACATTTTCTAGAAAATGAATGGTGAACTTTACAACCGGGTGCAGATAAGTTCCTTAGCCAGTCTAAGAGCGTTTTGGAGCAGTTCCAGGGAGTCGCAGGTTTATTTCAAAATGATGGTCTTGATTTTGCACGTGGAAGACTACGTTCTCTCAACCCCTGTTCCCACGGTCTGGTATAGTAATACCATAGGTCCACGCCTGCTTGTGTATTGAACTCGTTGATACCAACCTCAAATCTATACAGCCTGGAATGTACATCTGAAAAACTAAAAGCGACAAGAAATGAAGGCATAACTGGGAACAAAGTAACAGTAATGCTGCGCTTTCCACTCGCAACACACATGCGCAAGATGATGGACTTGCGTTTTATTTATATTACAAGTTACAAAGGCTTAAACTGCAAGTAGAAGTTTTTATGCGTCTTGTAAACCTAACCGTATCAACGTGCAAAGATACATAATTGCAGAAAATTATGCTGTAAACTCGGTTTTTGTGGTCACAGACCGAGCTGTTTTTGAAATGGCCGCAAAAAATAAGTCAATTCGGTCAGAATGCTTGAAAATATAGACTAGTGAATACCGTTATCGTGAGTTTTAATACTAGCATGGGACAAAGGACTTAAATGTCTCAGCAAAAAAAAACAGCCTGTAAACCAGGGTTTTTCAAATTTTTCAAACACAATATCTAAAGCTTATGCTGCATTATTTTCTTGACAAGTGACACAAAAAAAACTTTGATCAGGTCAGCGTTCCGCAAATAGTGGGTCCCGACCCAAGTTTGGGTCACGATACTTCCACTCTGGGTCGCGTAATTATATAAAGCATGTAATTATAAAGTATTTTCCACAAAATTACATGCTCACGAAGTGTTTGGGTCGCGAGAATTTATAACTATTTTTAGGGTCACGCTGAAAAGTATTTGCGGACCCCTGGCTTAGGTCAGCGATGTGGGCAAGTGGTTACAAAAACTGCTTTGGTCGAGAGTTCTAAAAATTAAGCCAGACGTTTTTACTTTCCCATTGCGTCAGGGTTTTTGAGAAAGACCACAAGCTATAGCTGGTCAACTTGCATACCTGGGCCTGTCTACCTCTCTCTTTTTCCGAAGACGGGTTTTGCGTACCATCGGCTAGGTCGCTCCACATAGGCGTCCACACGTTACCTGGGCTGATAGAATTCACGCGGACGTGATTTTCAGCTTCGTCTATAGCCATAGCTTTGGTCATTGCGGTTATGGCTCCCTGAAAAAAACATATCTGCTGCATTAAGCTATTTCTCGCCAATCACATGATGGGAAATGTTAAAAAATCATGTCAATGTGCATTAAAATACAAAAATTCGTGAAAGTGTACTGAAATGGCCGCGCAGTAGAAAATGGCACTTGCCAAAACCATAAGAAAACCAAACAAGTTTTTAACGGCACACATTGATTGTTTAGACTTTTATTTGAATAAATTATCTATTGAGGGCATTCTACTTAGTCCTGAAGGATTTCTTACCTTGCTACAGACGTATGGTACAGCCCCAGGCTGTCCAATAGCTGCAACCAAACTGCTCACATTTATGATATTTCCCCGTCTTTGGCGTAGGTGGGGTAATGTGTACTGTAAATACAAAACGTTGTAACGACTGCTTGCAGTGTACAGTGCAAAAGATGAACTAAGATGGAGTACGTCATAGCGCTTTCCTTGAGCAAAAGATAAGTGGTCAATATTTATCAGGGTTATACTTTATGGGCTTTCATACTCTACTTCAGGGATGGGCAGTTAGCAGCCCGCGGGCCAGATGTGGCCCGCGGAAAGATTCAGGAAAATTCTTCAAATCTGAAATTTCTTCCAGCTTACTGTACTTGAACAGAGACTTGCTTCTATTCCATCGAATTGCTTCTATTTCCATTAACAAGTACGCCCCTCCAGAAAATGCTGTTGACTCAAAGTCGCCCCCGAGCGAAATTAATTGTTCACCCCTGCTCTACTTTATTAAAAATTCTCATTAATCACAACAGTACATCGGCCTGTAGCGATAGTGTTATTTCTGTCAAAAATTTCCTATCAGACAACAGGATGCATTTATGATGCTGCTTAGGTGCTATACTGAACCAGGTCTTTTACGAGTGCCTGAATATTTTACGATGTACTTGAAGGTTTAAAATCCGATATGACATAAGGTTTTGATGACACTGTGGTAAAATCAACCACTAAGCTACTGAACCTGATCGGGCACTGTTCTACAGACAACTGCGTGATGCAGCAAGCCCATTTGCCACAAATGACGTGTCGCCTGTGGTGTCGTTCAATCAACCCTATAAGGCGGCAGAATACAATTCGACTTAGATACGCAGAGGTCTTCAGTGGTAGTACGTATTTTCTTGGCCATTTAAGGCAACAAGAAGGTAGCACGGGTGAAAAACTATTCTTAAAAGAAAAAACAAGAAACAGAAAAATTAGCGAAGACGCACTAATTCAGCAAAAGACTGAAAAGTTCCCATCCACAGAGATGAGATTTCTGCACTTCCTTCCCGGAGACACCTACTTAAAAAACTTTTACTGAATGGATATTCTTCAGGTTTTCACTTTCTTCACCGTAAAGTTCGCTTTCACCAAGGAGATTTTATCACAGACTTTAAGTCTTGCCGATGTAACACACTGCCTTGATGCCATGGCTCGAGGCAATTTGAAAGCACCCCTGGCCTTGATTTAATTTAATTTTTATATATTTTTCTTTTTTATTTCTTCGTTTGGCTCAGACACATGGTCTACATCGCAGGGATCAGTTTAAAAGAAAACAAGGGTAAAAACTGCTTGATCGCACAACGCATTACAGGATAGGTGTTACAGGTGGTACACACGGCCAATGCTGAAGATGAACAAACGTTGAAAAAGGGCACCAGCAACTATTGCATTCGGTCATCGACACACAGGAGCGCTACATAGAGGGAGCAAAGTGAAGTTTTGAGAAAAGCGGCAGACAATTGAAGGGAGCGAATAAAAAAGTTGGATGAAGATTTACCTAGTTGAAAACATACTACATGGGCGTCGGAAGGATTTTTTCCAGGGGAGGCCACTAGGAGATTTTTCCAAAATTGTTCTATGGGGGCCAAAAATGGTTAAATTTGTTTTTCCCACTCGAAACTAAGAAAACAACCTTTTTTTGCTGAAATTTCAAAATCCCGAGGGCCAAAGCCCCACTGCCCCCCTTCCGACGCCCATGCGCATACAAGTTGGTTCTAATCAGGACATCAAATGTCCTGAAATAGGTTTTGGCAAACACTTGCGTTCCTGGAGACGTAATGCAAAATATGATAGACATTGCTGTAGACAACGCGGAGTCGTTCAATTCTTTATGTGTACCTGCGCCAATATTGACAGGCTTTTGTTGGCATGCAATACGCACCAAACAAAGTGCTTTCAAATGAGGTAGAGAATACTGAGAAAAGGTGCCTTTGAGCTTGGTTGCTGCAGAATAAAGTGATTTCACTTGCCTGAGTGTCATTGTCATTCTTCAGTGAGGCATGAAGTACAGTAATGCACCAAGGTATTTAAATTGTTGTTTACAAAAAAAAACATTTTAATTCGAAAATAAAAAAATTTCACTACAACTTTCCGTGCTTCTTTTGGGGAGGTACCTCAGTGGTCTTGTAATGACTGACATATTTATTTTGCGACTTTTACTTGCAAACCACAAGATATTGGCTGAGGAAAAATATTGGCTGAGGAAAAAATTGCGGAGAAGTTTAAACTTATCTTCTTTCAAGAGTTCTCCAAACAGAATTGTATTAAATACCTGAAAACAAAAGTCATTTTCGACAATGTGCTAGAGCACCACTTACCACTTCTAAGAATGCTAACAAACTACCTTCGCGAAAAGGAAGTAGTTGACAACATTCACATTAAGCAAATCCAGAAACTGTTGCCTTGAAACTTCATCGATAGTGTGTGCATGAGGATGCTGGCCTGCGTTGTTGACGAGGCAATCAATTTGGCCGTACTTCTGCACCGTCAGATCAATAACCCTCTGCAGAGCATATTGTTTCATTACAAAACTAGCAAAAGAACAAAATACCAAACATGATACTGCTCTTTTTATTAAAAACAATTTGCATCGTATCAGAACTGACATTTGTGCGGAGCTAGAAGGGCGCCAAAGTATTGCTCACCTTTAGTAGGGTCGCAATGAAATCATAAAGACTGGTACTTGTCGTGTTTCAAATTAACACTCAGCATCTTTGGACTTGGCAAATTTCATATTTTCCCGTGAACATGTACTCTATATGTTCACATGAAATGAAGCACGTGAAACAAAAAACCTTTGTAAGGATGTGTTGCAAATGTTTTTAATTCACGTAGAAGCGATTTTGTCAGCTAGACAGCTGCAAACTCTGTGGTTATAACAAAAAAAATTATGCAGTGTGATATGGCTTGCTCCAAGTGTTTTTGAAACAAGTTTTTCGATGACTATTTCCTTGTACATTAGCTGACACAAAACGTTTTGAATTAACTTCAGTGCCAAATTCGCATCCCTTGCGAACCTTACACGCCCCCCAGTTTAAGAGCCCAAGCTCTGGAGAGAATCGAAAGATATTTTGAAGACAAGTTGCAGATTCACATTAGGCTGGCAGAAATTGGCCAAACTACAAGAGAGGAAGATAGATAGGATGTGAGGCCTTAAGATAACCATGACAGTGCTTCATCTCTCTCTCGGGTCACAACTTAGATTTGCATGCCCCATCAGGAAGTTTGCATCAGATTCATGCAGTATGTGTTAGTAGCCTTATAATACGAAGAAGCATCTAGTCACAGCATTTTCGTAAAATGTAATGTTTGGAATTTCCCTCTTTGGATGCCCCTGCCGTGGATGCCCGGAACCGATTCACCTTCCCAGAAGCGGAGCGGGCTCAAAGTGGGACCTCCATTCAACAGTCGCGGGGCACCGACCCGATAACCCTCCTGTTCCTTCGATGCCCTGGCATCTTTGTACTAATTTGTTGTTTCTTGTTGCAATGCCAATTACCGCCAAATAAAATCAAATCAAGCCACTTGTGGATGGCAGTTTGGCGAGACAGTGGCGCATTTTTCAACGAGCACCTCTGCCTGAACCCCGAATGTAGTCCTTGTTGACGCACGCGACAACAGATGGGCGATGGTGTTGATTGTTCTTTACGTTAATAACTGCCTACGTTATACCTATATATCGTTGAACAACCGCGGTTGCGCCATTTGCTTACCAAATTTCGCAAAGCGAGGTACAGCGAGGAAGAGTTGCTGCGGGCACATTTGTACAGGAGAGGCGTTGCCTTGAATCCTATACATGAGCAAACATGCAGCAATGCCTGTATCTTAAAAGAGAGACTTTGTGTTGCGCTATCATTTTCATACGGGGCCAGGAAGGTCGATATTTTGATCCTTAACCACCTTTTCCAAATTTTGAATGAAAACACGCACTGTTATAAAAAAAACTTTCTCCCGAAGCGTCATAGAAGAAATTTTCTGCAGAGCAATGGTAGCCTGAAAAGTATTTTTGCTGAGCAACGACGGTTAAGTTAAATATTTGCTGCAAGAACAATGTTGTTTTCAAATATGTCCTGCTAAAAAAGGGAGTTATCATCGCTAATTCTGTTCCAAGGTGACAATAAAGAATACTAGAAACGAGGTAGGCTTTGCCAAGAAACATCAGAAATTTTTATGAGCACTTTCACTGCATTGACAACTAGTGAGAAAATTTTTAAGTAGTCAACTGCGTGGCTTATTTTTTAAAGTTTTGTTATAAGAATGCTGCTCCGAGACGTGGTCCTCACTTTTACGTCTTGTTCGTTTGAGACATCACATTGCAGGAAGAAGGCTTCACCCGGCCCGGCGCTGTTCAATTCTTTTTCAAGTGTTTTCCCAGCCTTTGCTCCTCTTGCACAAAAGCAAACTTTTGCCCCTTCTCGAACTAGAAATATAAAAAATAATTAACCTGAATTAATTGCATTGCACGATTGCAGAACAGGATGTTTGCAATATGAAAGAAAGTTATGTTAGAGCAAAATATAACAATGTCCACTTTCCTAAGTTCACATAAAACTAAGTTAATTCAGGCATTAAACAGCTTATATTTGACAATCTTTTCAATCTTTTGCTTATTTGTTTTCTTTCGCACATTACGTTAGAGGCACCTTACGGGGAAAGTATACAGTATTTGTAAATCATACGTAGCCATGGACGTCGGAAAGGGGGTCATGGAGGCCTAGCCCCCTCTGGATTTTGAAATTTGATATTTTACTATTAAAGTTTTAGTGTAAAAACGTTTTTCTTTTTAGTTTCGAGGTGATAAAATGAAAGTTCACCACCGTTGACCCCCTTGAAAAAAATCCTTCCGACTCCCATGTACGCCGGAAAGTTATATTTGCAGCGAATCGTTCGGAAGACCTTAAATATTGGAAGTAGAAACCTTCACACCTGGTTCTTTGAGTATGTCAACTTAAATTAGGCGACTTCACTACATTTTGCGTTGAGCGGCGTAGCTGAATGCAAGTAAATCAACGGAATTACGTTTTCGCAGTTTTTAGAACCGTCATATGTGGATCCAGGGTTTTTTTTAAGGTTTCGCTTTGGTGACTGCAAGGAAATTTTAAGAGACCGCTTGGAGGAATTTGAGAGACCGTTTTGGTCCCTCAAAACACCTTAAAAAAACACTGTGTGGATCCATCCTACTTCTGTAATCTCTGAAATGCCCTGATTCCTCTTTTTTCTAGTAAAAGGCTTGTTGAAAGTTTAGGCTTTATACAAGTTTGTCCGGAACGAACGGATATTTCTTCGTATTACTAATTTCTTGAGAATCTCATGAGATAGGACAGTCACAAGTTGCAATGGGATAAGGCAGAAAAAGTGTTTCATAGGGAGGTCTACGCATCCTATGAGGAGGGTACAGAAAGCACTAATGGGTTAAGACCTATAAACGTTAAACTTTTATCACATTTTTTGTTATAATGGCCAACCACATCGAGATAACCGGACATCACAAGAGGGTTACATCTCTTATGTCCGAAAAGATTTGAGCTTTCTTTACGCTGTGCGCACCATAACGGTTTGGATGACCTGACCTAAAGTCGAACTCAAGATCTATCAAAAATGAAACGTAAGCACTCATCACTAGACTACGAGCTGGTTTGATGCAATTGTGTTCATCTTTGGAATAAAAATTAAATGTTTGCCAAATGTGGTTTTAAGAGATAACGTCAATTTCACGACAAAACACATCATCTGAGCTAAATTACCGGTAGTTGGGGAAAGACTTTGTGCTGAGCAAAAACGTACATTGCTTGGCAAAAAGGACGCAATCCTCACAGTCTTCAAGTTTGGCATACCTCTGATCTGGATCTCAATTTATAATCTATACTTCTCGAGTTTTTTATCTTTAAGTCAAAATCCGCATATAGGTGTTTTGTACACAAAGAAGTAAACTCTCCATCAGGCCTGCACAGCATACGACCCGCGGACTGCAACAAATTCTCAATTGCAGAAAACGTTGTAAAAGCCCGACTTCGGATAATAAATTGTCGTTCCAGATTTTCTTCCAAACTACAACGAAATTTCTGCAACAAAATAAAATAATCTTTTGCTGCCCGTGGCATATTTATGTTGATCAAGTTTGCCGTTCGAGATTTCTAAGTTGTGCAGGCCTGCTCCGTATTATTTAGCTCCGCCCTGGACTTTAGTCCTGCAAGGGTCTCAGATCATTAGTCTTGATTCTTACGCATACACCAGTTTTGCAGTGAGCATTATACGCACGCAATGTTCTTGCAGCGACCCCACCCATTGGTTTCAGAGAACTCGATCTGCAAGCTATATAGTATTGCAGGAACATTGGATGGTTCTTACGAGGACCAACACGTCTTGCCTAAAAAATAATTGCTAATAAATAACTTGCTTACATTCGAGTAAGTTCGCGAAAATCAAAGCGGCTTGATCGCCGCCGGCTCTGACTGTAACCTTTGCAAGACTTGTTTTTCATTGTAGTCAGGCGTTCTTGGAAGAATAAAAACAAAATGTCAGCTCAGAAACGTAGATATACCCATTTGTGTCTACTACACTTTAGTGTAGGTTAGGGGTCTCAAACTACGGCCCGCGGGCAAGATCCGGACCGTCAAGGCCCTTGATCCTGCCCGCGAAACCATTAGATCCGGCCGTAAAGACATTTTGTCAATGATGGAAAAATAAAATAATTATGAAAAATTAATTGATTTGGTAAAATGTAACATATCCCGAAACAATCACATCAAGTAAGATGTCCAGGCCTCAAACTGTTATGTAATAGCTTTATGTGGCCCTCGGGCAAAGAAGTTTGGAAGCCCAGGTGCGGCTAAAGCGATGAAGTTGAAGAGTTGTTGTTAACTCTATCAACAACATGCCTATTGACCATTACTGGCATACAAACATCAACAGCTCTTTCAGTCAGCAGCGCTTACCTGTGGCCCTCTTCCGAAAAGATGGACTTTGATCATTTGAACAAATAAATTTTGCGAAGTGTGCGTAACTCTGAGGGCGCTACAAGGTTGAGCTATCAATCATTAAACTAACCGCCTGTCAGGAAAACTCGCAAACATAGGTGTAGCCACGAGAAGGCCCAGGGGGCCATGCCCCCAAAAACATTTTTAACATATCTAGTCATTTTGTGCTTTGAGAAGGGACATCCCAACCAATAATACTGTTGCTCGCCTAAAGTCAATTTGGTTCCCCCAAACAACTTTTGGGCTGGCTACGCCACTGCTGGCAAAGTGCTGCTGGGAAAAGTCGGCTGCTGCATCGCTGCAATTCTCTTCGGTACAGATGCGCTGCATAAGGGCAAGTAAATCTAACAATATACAATTACTTGTTTGAAAAACTAGTTGAAGATAACTGACCTGCCAGTCAATAAATGTTCTTTACGGACAGTGCTCAAATTTGACCATACATGAGCAAAACGAACAGCTGAACGCTTCGCTGTGTATTGTAAAAATATACGCAAAAAGCTAACAGATTTTCAACCAAGAGCGGCTGCAAAGTATCGTAAATTGATTGGTTTTCTATATCTTTATGGCGGAAAAGTGTAAAATAGACTGTTTCACATGTAGCTCAGTTGTAGCACTACACCAAAGTCCTTCAGAATCTTTACGGTGGTGGAGCCTGACATTTTTGTTTGGGAAAACTAAAGCTGTTTTATGAAGTAAAGCAGTGATCGGCAAACTTTCGCTATTCGGCCCAAACCACCCCTTCAGTTGTAACCATGTTTATTTTTTAAGGTCCAATTTCAGACTTATGCTGTATTCAGTTACATGACAATGCTATGTTGGTGTCATAAACCGTATAATGATAACATCAGTGCTTTGTTAACGTCGAACAATCAATGTTCCATACATGCAGTTATAGTAGCGTAGCCTATGTTTTAGTCCACGCAACCGGCGCAGGACTATAGCTCTCGCGGTATTGTGTGGCCCAATAAAAAGAAAGTGATGCGGGGCCCAATAAAAGTTCTGAACGGCCCACAGTTGGGCCGTGGCTCATAGTTTGCCGACCATTAAAGTAAAGCGCAATTCAGTATTTTGTCTGCAAAAACAGTTAAAGTCAGAGGTCGAGGAATTCCGCGTGACCTTTCGTGAGATGAGGTTAGTGCATAAAAATCTTTCGCTCTGTACTTCTAGTCCTCAATAAAATATAAGGTTAGGCTTAAAGTGATAAAACCACCACCCTCATTTTTGTTTGAACAACCAGGAAGCAAACTAACAAAGTTTTAGACAGGCAATAGCGGCATGAAAATTGGAGGCTCGAGAAATGAGTGCAAATCTTAAAGAAACAATGAAGCTTTTACGCAGAGGTTTTAGAACAGTGGTTCCCAACCGGTGGGTCGCGGAGGAGTTTTTGTGGGTCGCGAACAGCAGCCTCAATAGTTTGAAGTCTCGATTTTTTAGAACTTCGTATATCAACATCTTGTTACATCAGCAAAACCGAAACACGGACAGATCTCTGTGAAGTTCACATTATCTCCGTCATAATTCCTATTTGATTTCTCC
>JGI24021J15306_10008042_pt1 | contig 12926 bp, 8 predicted proteins | sample Ectturendosymbi1_FD_15306 | JGI IMG/M metagenome (IMG submission 15306) | reverse complement strand
TGTTGTGACAGTTCATTGTCACAGTCTCCCATTTTGCCAATACCTCAGGAACCAGACAAGCCATATAGAAATCATGTACATTGGTGGAAAGGTTACAGCGCATGTCGCGATGGTTGTGCATGTTTCACGTCATTGTGAAGTTATTACGGGAAACCCGATTTCGATTTTTGCAAAAATTGTAGTAACGTGTCAAAGAGCTGTTCAGCTAAAACCACACAAGTTGGAAAAATGAGTTCTTCACAAGAGATGTCACAACACAAATTAATCTTTGCCAAAAAAGATTCGGCCTCACTTCTGTTTTTTTTATCCCCTAGGTGGCCAAACCTTCAAAAATTTGGAGCGATTTTTATTCCTGCCGCTTATTGTGGGCTTAACCACCGCAGTTTTGAGGCGTCCGCCTAACTGTTTGATCATATGAATGTACAAAAAACAAAAGTTTATTTTTGATGATGTGGTGTTGCTTATAGGTTGCACCACGGCCTACTTTAAATACGGCCGGATATGTCACATTTTCCAGGCCATCGCTAACAAGCTGATTTGGTTTGTTTCAAAATGCAGGTAAACTTGATCACATACATTTGTTTCATGACTGTAACAGTAATTTTAATGGCACTAGCGGTTTATGGGACTTCTTTCAAAGTTTTGCTATGCTTTTGTTTAATCATGCATAGTCGGAAAAATAATTTAAAGCTAGAATGTGTAAGGATTCCGGAAAATGTAAACCATGCTATAGGCTATATATATATGACTACTTACAGCATACCTAATCTATCAAACACAGCAGTTTCTAAGTTCAAAACGGACACTTTCGCCAACAATCTTTAGCAAGTAAAATGCAATACATCTCTGCGCAATAGTGCAAACTTTTTGCTGTCAGTGTGTCCAGATTTGTTTTAAATTATACCAAATTGTCAGCACAAACCATCTAGCTTCACAATGTTTGAAACAGCTAGAATGTATGATGCTCCAATGCTGGCTGCATTGTTCGTAAAATTCCTTTGTTTTGGTTTGTCATAAAATTCGTCATGAAAGGAATTTTTCTGACATGCTGTACAGCGTTCATTTTAATCTTCTATCATGAACAAACCTTGATGAAAGTGGGACGTGGAACTGGGTAACTATAAAACGGAAGTTGTACATACAAGTGTTCATCAACTTTAATGTGGCGTTTTGCAATGATGAAAAGCCTGTATCTTCATCAAAAATAACACTGTACAATATTATCCTTGCATTTGTTTTCGTGCAAAAGCAACAGACTGTGAATTGAAAGAGCTCAAATTATTAAATGACTTGATCGAATCCCATCTTCAAAACTTTCATTTTTATCAGTCTGATAAATTCTCTACTAAGATCCTTTCTTGTCAAGGTAGCACCAGCCAATGCTGAAGGTTGTTCTAATGGTTTTCCCGAATGAGTTGTTGAAACTGGCTGCGTTTCCTTTTTTATTTCATTCTTTTGCCTTATTTTAATAAAACCATCCTTATATTGTTTTGTTTACACTATGGAATTTTTGGTTGGCTTCCTGTCTCAGTTCACAAACCTGATCCACTTCGATATCAGGTTTGTTGAAAGGAAAAGAAATTCCATGCACTTGTTCATGATTCTTGCTACATCCAGAGTGGCACCCATAAACCGCACACACTTATTAACTATTTCACCATGTACAGCTATCAAAGCATACGTAGCACCAACTGTTACACATTAACGATTCTTATTGCAGCAATTCTTTTATGATGTTTAAGCATGACAGTTCAAACCAGAAATAATGCAATTATTTATACTGGAACGTTGTCATTGTTACATCCAAATTATTTATTCTTTAACAGCAAAAAAGAGTTGCAAATAAAAATACTTCTCACAGTATTTGAGGTGAGGAGTCAGGGCTGTTATGTTACGACTATAGACTTTCTGCGCTTTGTTTTCATTAAGAGCACAAAACCAACTTACACCAGTGAAAAGCGACAAAAGGTTTATGGTGAAAGCACATTGCCGCAGTGCAAAGCATCAACGAAGCTCGTTTCATGAAACTGAAAATAGCCAGACATTTTTAAAACATGCTATACCAGATTTGGCAGATAAACTACTTTTTCTTTTATTTCAAGAGAACATACCTATCGGTTTGTTTTCAAATACAGTACATGAATATATTTTGCATTCCGCATTTCAATTGCAAACGCAGAAAATTTATAGGCCAAAATAAAGTCAAAATTTGTAAAGTATAAAGTCAAAAATTTAAGTTTTTAGGTCAAAAAATTGGTTGCCCTATAGTTATCTTTCATGTTATGCTGCTGCTAGTAAACGTAATATTTCCTAGTGAATTTCGCCAGTGACTAGTAAACCTTGCTAGTAAGCCTAAAGGTTTCTTATAAAAATTCCTACTTTGCAGTGGCGTGGCGTACATTTCACGCTTAAATCTGCAATGGCATCGTATCTTAATCATACTCCCTTCTAACAGCATGATTGCGCAGCTGCAAAAGCTATAGTATTATATTATATACCTACTCATTATATCTCAGTTTTTTTAGATCGCTACACTACTACAGACCTGGTTTGATCATTCTGACTAGAAAGAGAGATGTTGTGGCAATTAACGTTTTTCTTACTTCTACAACAGTGGTTTTAAACCATTTCGATGCAGGGAGTCAAATCTAGACCTACGATTTTGTTAGAGAGACGCAATAAAAAAATTTAACGCAAGTCAATTGACAGGTTTTGTTTTATTGCACCAACGAAGTCTGTTTCACAAAACATTAGACGTGTTACTGAAAGACTACCAAGAGCCGCACAAAGGATGCTTGGGAGCTGCATGCGGCTCTTAGAAGAGTGTTTGAGAACCATTATTCTACAAGTAACACCAATCCTGCCAGTTACGATCCCACACCCTTAGCGATGATTAAACCAAGGAAACATCAAACACTTGCAGATCCATTATTGCAGTCTGGTTTCATATCTCGTAACTACCTCTCAAATGGCTGTAGCTCCAGCTCCGGTCCTAAATTTTAAACTGAGCTTCACGGCTCCTTCTGATTTTTCATTTGAGCTCCGGCTCTGGATGCGTCTCCGGCGCTCCGGCTCCGCAGCCCTGCTTTTTGGGCAATGGTTTTAGATTTAACTGACATCCAAACATGTTGATCAAACTTCTCATTTTCTCCTTCCCAACAGAGCCTAGCCTAAAACTGTAGTTTCTTGTAAACAGATCTCGAATCCGACTATTGTAGATACGCTTTCGTAAGTCAGGAAACGGCTCGGAAACCGATACAGTGAAAATAAGGAAGCTTTTTTGGAAAACGTAAAAGAAGGTGCTACAGGAAAAGAAGCAATAAAAATGCGAAAAATTTTATTTTTCTCCAAAATTTAATATATAAAAGTGTCTTTTTCCAGAAAGTATGTCCAAAAGCCTGTCCAGAGGTGGTTGCGTTCTCTTTTCATCGACAACGGTTCATTCGTTATGGAATTCGTGTCAATGTATTGGCACGTAGTCGTCACTGAGTACCCAAAAAGTAATTTTCCCACCAGTCAACCAGTGGGGCAATTTTTTGTTTTTCTTGTTTGGTTCAAGTACTTGCAAGTTTTTAATAAGGAAAAAGATTTTTAAGTGCGTGTGCGTAAGAAAAATAGCAAATTTAAGAGAAAAAATGTCGCTAAAAAACAAACCAACACCGTACAATACATAGACACTTTTATGAAAGATTTAAATGTTAAGGAAGACATTTTTAAGACCAGGTTCAGGTGACTCTTGAAAATATGCGTAATTCAGTTTTCAACTAAATTTTGAATAGACTTAAAATACATTCATTAACCTGATTCCCTCAGCAGCTGATTTTTCTAACGTATGATGAAAACAGCTGTGCGTGATGTCTCCCATGCCATCTTTGCATAAACAAGTCTGACATTTTGATGGACAAGCAAACTTCGTAACTGCGTCTCATGAGGGAATACCATGATAAGACAAGCTGCGTCGACGCACGTTGCTCATAGTTAAAAGTCAGTTGCACTGTAAAAGTATTTTGGCTGGAGTGCGTCCCACATTTGTGGAAGGAAAACATGTTTGTTTTTCATTAAGAAATATGTATTTCGAAACACAATAGGCTTATTGTTTCGGGTCAGATGAGCTTGCGGATATTTGCTGAGTCGTTGAAAAATGCGCCTGTGCTCCTAAAACGTTTGGAGTCTTTTGGCAAGTGTCACCTATATATTCAGGTTTTTAAGGTTACCTGAGCGGGTTTAGGAAATACATCAAAGTTCACATCCAAATGTGTCTTATTTTTCCCTCTGTGACAAACGGTTAAAAGGTTATTACCCAGGATATGAATTTCGTGCCAAAGCAACGATTACGTTGAAAAATTGGATACTGTGTACAGCTTCTTTGCCTCTCTCAAGCTGATAAAAACTGATTTCATGTAGACTTTATCAACTACAGACCACTTCTTTGACTCACTCGAGCTACAGCAGCTCAACCGCATAAGCTAACCAGATGACATTTTCGGGAACAGCAAAATAACCTTGCTGTTTTACCTAACAAATAAAAACTGATTTCGGGCTTTCAAAATTTTTTTAAAATTTCGGGGGAGAAATTCCCCGGTTGCTCCATCTGCATGATCCCAATATTTTGATCGTTGAAACATTTTCCGGTTGGCGTAAGCTACCAGCAATGTTTACCAGGCCTTTTCCTTGTTACATTTGAAGTGAATATAAGTCGCTTGATCTTTCTATTCAGTAGAATTGATAGATGTCGTTCTAATCAATTTTTTACTATACAGGTATCCAACATGGCAACCCGACGTCAACAACGGAGAAAATGCTGCTTTGCAAATCAAAACAATCAGAGTTTGGGCGAAGTAACAAGTTTCTTTCCACTCTTTGAAGAAATTATAAAATATATTCATTGTCATATAATTCAACAAAAGCTAAAGATAACCAAACAAAGGACTGTGCAATGTGTATATTTGCGAAGTATTTTTCATACGTGGATGTGATTAGCTTATGGTGTGGTAGGAAACGTTTAAAACGTCTGCACGATAAATGGTTTTCCTGTTTATGTTATCTGTTTTGGGACTACTGATGAAAAAACATCGAAAATCTAGGAAAGTCTTTACATTTAGAAACGCATCTTTTCTTGTTTTCAGCACAGGCGATTTGCAATCATCAGCTTTGACCGCTATTTTTTCAGTTTGTTTAGAAAAGTTCCCACAGTTTGAGAAGAGATAGTTTGATGGTTAGCTGTTTAGTACCCGCCAGAAATCATTCTTAATTGCAGCTGGGCTGTCGTGTGCTCTTGTAACGGTTTCCAAAATTCTTGTGGAATCGAATAAAAATTTCTTTTCAATGTAAATGAGACTGAAGTGTTTTGAGGTAACGATGATTCTGCCTGCGGTATTCTAACTATCCGCTCAGTCATCTTCCACTGCGAATGCAGTTACATGCAGTGTGTTTGACAGGTTTGAAAGCAAACTTGGTATTCGCTATTTGTGCCAGTATACCTTCAGTTGTTATCGGGTCCGCTAGGAAGTGAATCATCGGTGGCGGATGCAGTTTCCCAAAGCACTCTTTCAGACAATTTGGTGAAGTTATAAAATAACCAGATTCGATTTACAAGCTAGAGTCAAGGTTCATTTGTTAATATCGCGTAGGCAAAAGACTTTTGGACAAAAACAAGACAGATAAATTGACATGAAATCGCTTTAGAGTCTTGCGAAAAATGGCAAATTAAGTTAAAACTTCTCACAGGAAAATATTTAAAACAAAAATATCTTCCCAATCTTTATAATCCAAATGAGGACCCAAATTTTAATCGCTGTATGTTTTTTGAAAAATAACACACTGAGCTTCATATTTTGTTAAATTTTTTACATCGTCAAGATGCACAGTCTAGGCCTACCAAAGCTAGTAAGATATTTGGTTCAGCACATAATCAGTCAATCAATAAATTGTATTTTTACATGTCATATAAAACACTTCATTTTTTAAAGAAATGAATGCGAGGATTGGCGAAATGGCCCGAGATCGACAAGTCATGCCAATCCTTAAAAAGAACAATAAGAGAGACAACCAGAGAGCATGATTAATGCAAATAAAAAGGGAAAAGAAAAAACAGCAAAAATATACATGAAATAGAACAGAAAATTCCGCATAATGTTCAGCAAATATCGAACCAATTACAACAGACAATGGCGGCCAATCATCAGCTAGCGTCGAACTAATTACGATCAGAAACGATAAATGCCGGATAGAAATGACAGATAGTTGGGTAGTGACCATATATACCGAGGAGCAATGAAAATTATATTTGAAAGAGCAGCTAGGTATATACTATATTTTCGCAGAAGTATGGTATGATCTTAGTCTATTTAATAAGCTTTTCAGCATTGCATTCCACTGCTTAGAGCTTCTGCAAACAGAATTGCGGTGTTGTTTTACCAATGTCGTGTGCAAAAATGCATGGACCGAGTTTGCTGTGGTAGTGTTGCGATCGGAAAGCCCGAGCGGCAAGTGCGCAAAGCTTCACACTGTGGCAGCAAGCAACAATAGAGATCACACGCCGCGATCACTCTCCGCGTACGCTAGTCATTACATTCAATCGTTCTCATGTCAGCATCGGCAGAGAGCTTCCACGCCAAGACCACTCTATTGTTGTTTGTTCGCGCAACGCATATATGGTGTTGTTTCTTCGCGCGCATTCCTTTCGTGGTGAATCGCGCATTTCAGCGCAACGCCAGCGGAGTGGTTGCAACAGTAGACAAACTTTGCGTGCATTTCCATGACGTCACCATGTTCACTCAACCGTACTACGACCTTTTTGTATACTTGGCAAAATGGGAAGCAAATTATGGAATTGATATATTTTGGGAGCCATGGCCCAAGTGCCTCCTGGCTATACTGTACACCCATGTTGTTATGATGGCAGTTGCTGCAAGCACTGTGCTTGTACGCGAAAAAGATTACCAGGTATTTGGTTCTTTATTAAGCACACAAAACTTTAGTATGATCACTTCAAGAGTTCTTTGTCAAAGTATGTAAACACAACACTTTAAAAAACAAAGAATAGCCTGCATTATACCTCTGAATTTATGAACCTGTATCTCTGAGATTCAAATAATTGGCAGTTACATAATGCAATTCCAACTAATAAACATTTATCTCTGAGATTCCATTAAATCTGCGCCCTACAATGGCTCATAAGTACGCCTAAATCATACCGTTGTTTGTCATGTAAATCGGGATAGTGTATACATTTTGCACCAAATACACGTCACCTTGCGTCACTGAACCTCACAAATTCCTTGGCAATGTTTTGGCATGATAATTCACATAATATTCCCCGATGTACATGACACTATCTAGGTGTACTTGGGTTATGGTAGAATCTGTACAACTACATTTTTTATCAGAAAATATTGGGGAAAAACGATAATGTGTGCCCCTGGTCCAAAAGTTGGGGGGACATGTCCCCCGTCCCCGTTAAACTCGGTACCTGGTAGCTTGATATATATTCACGCTCTTCCGTAAGTTCAGGATCTGATTGCATATCTTATACATGTATTTTGCACATTCGTAGTTATGTACAGTATGTGTTTTATCTTAGGATTATTAGTATAAAAAAGCTTATATTTCACGGGTATTTGTTGGTTGATGTGAGTTTTTTTTTTGATACATGACGTATGCTATTTAATTTAGGTAAACCATCTTACAAGGTTGCATTTGCAGTGCCCCAACTATGTATTGCATGGTGCAGGTGACCACAGAAAGTACAGAAATAGACTTGAAGCAAATTCACATTTACATGAGGCTGTAACCTGCACAGTACAGCGTCAAGCACCTTTTCAGGTAACGGTTCGTAAATGACAATGAGGGTAGATTTAAACGAGGAATGTAGAAAAATACGTCTTTGACTGGAATAGGACAGTTCGGCGCCGCCGTTTCGGCGATGAAATGTGAAATGTGTTTTCCTTTGGAATATCACCAAAGTGGAAAAGTTCGCACTGCCGTCGTGAAATTTTTTTAAGCTCAAAGATCAGCCTTTGAAAAGTCACAAAAGTGCAAAAATTCGCACTTCCGTCTTCTGGGAAGCGTGTAAGCGCAAGAGTCAGTCTAGCACTTGTCCCAAATCTTTCCAATTTTGCTGTATTTATTGCGATTCATGATGCACACCATGGATTTGGGAGTGCCATTACTGTATATTCGTACACCCATAGGCAACCGATGGCAAGAAAGTACGATAAACTCTTAGATTAGCTGTGAAATGCAATCAAAATGATACCTACGTGAAAGATCAAGCAATAGATGCTGTCCAGGCTTAACTTTTGTGTAAAGTCACAAACGTCTCATGCCAGCAAAAATAAACGTCACAAGCCATATTTCTTTACACACGTGGTCATGGTCGTACTAAGTTCTTCCAAAATCCTGACGGACGAGAAACTACACTGGTCACTGGTAATCAGGATGACAACAAAAACACGGTGCTACTGTAACGTGAGATCTACCGCCACATGTCGCCTACCCAGGTGCAGCCTGAAGTCTACCGCGTCTGTTCCCATGGTGTGAGGTATGAGGTCTGGTAAGTTTCCCTAATGTGAGGTGTGAAGTCTACCGCCATGCACAGTAACGAAAACGCTCATGAAGCAAACATTCTTTGTAGTCTAACCTTCAAGTACAGTATTTTAAAAACATAAATTTTTTTCGCATAAAACATTTGCGACCACCATCGCCGAAACGGCGGCGCCGACCTGCCCTAGACCGTCTTTGACAGCTTCCTTTTCATATCCTCGTGTGAAGTCGGTAAATTTGTATATAAAAAGACAAAAGTAGGAAATTACTTAAACGTGGGCTAAAAAGCGTAGGATTTTTTTCAGGCAAATATCGTTGATTAAATGCGTACGGGTTGCCCAGCTTTTAGTTCATCTCCGTATACATTGCTGGCGACAATTTAAGAGTCTTTCGCTTTCGAACATTGCTTTATAATCGTACTAATGGTGATTCATGTGATTTGGTTCATATAATTCAGCTAATATATAATAAACAAAAGCAATAAACAAGTCATCGCAGAATAAGTAAACCAACTGTCAGTGAACATTAGAGCAAATGAAAATGCAATAACATAATAGCTGAACAATGTACACAAGGAGTGGCATTTTATGATACGAGATTGAAGGACCATGGCGGTCATCTCGTCAAAGAACCCCATTTATCACTTTGAAAAGTGTTGAAAAACAACAGTTAAAGATTACAAGCACAGTTAGGAAAACAAGCAAATACAGAACATGGTGAAGTAAATTTACAGGTGAAAGCGTATGCCTATGTACACAGACGAATTTAAGTGAAGAAATTTGGTGTGATTAAAAATATGTTTAAAGAAAATATAAAACAAAAAAGTGGAAAAAGAATAAAAACTAATTAATGAGTTACAAAATAAAAACAAAGCAAATCAGAAAAAACTATGGAGTGTACTTTCATGCCGAAAAGAATGGGATGTGCACAGAAAAGAACAAAAGACAAAAAAGTAAACATACATAAAAAACAGAATTAGAAAATACTAGTACTCAGAGTATTTTCTTCTGGATAAGTGAAATGTTGCTAAAGTTCAGAATTATGTGTTCTTTTTCATGTAGGAGGTGTTTCTTGAGTTTCCATTTGAAAGTAAAAGTGGCAGAAGATTTAATGTAGTCTGGTATTGAAGACCACACTTTTGGGCCAACAAATGTAAGGGAACATTTTCCCGAGGAAGAGTTAACACTAGGTAAAAGCATGTTGTTAGGGATTGTTAGTGTTGTGGAGTAAGTATGAATTCAGCTGATTGGAATAAAATAGTCATCAGAATGGTTTGGGAATGTGTTGCTTTGTTTTTTTGACTGAAGATGGATTAAGAATAATCCGGAACGTCTGAAAATAAAACATGTATAGTTTTTTGAAGGTTTTTTTAGTGCTGATGAAACTGTTAAGTCTATCCCAGTTTTATGCTCCAAAGGTTTGGGAACAGTTTGTTGTAATAAGAGTGCATAAATTTTCCTTTTGACAAAGTATAAAGTTTGGGAAGGCACAGGATGTTACGTGCTGGAAAGGATCTTCTAAGATGCCGTGTTAGTTGGTCTTATTAGTTTTATAGCTTTATTTTGAAGTTTAATGAGAGGCTGAATGGTAGCGTTTGAAATTACGTACAAGCGGATAGAATGGATCGTCAAATATTTCAGGTACAGACAACCATTCCAGACACTATCAAACCTTGTAAACTTAAACATCAAATTTTCGGTGGCTGCTTATTATCATCAGTGATTACTATAAAATAGTAATCAATGGTATCACCACCTTATAAAACAATGTGTTCATACAACATAAGATCAAGAGCTCGATAAATAACTCATTCTGATATAATAGGGTTTGTTACACAATAGTATTATTTCGAAAAAATTAAAAACTTATTCAAAGCTTGTACCAAAAGATTGGCGTTTAACTGATTCGTACAAGGCTCTTCATATGACGTCTTTTACGATTAATTGTCATTCACCTTTCAATGATATCATTCATGAATAAATGTCAATAACCTTTTACTTTCTTATTGAAATGTAAATGTTTCGCACAAGTCTGTTGGACAAGTTCACTTTTAAAGGTCGATTCACGCTCTTTCTCTGGTCAAATGTTGTCTTCCAGTCGACGCTGGATGCATCATTCCTTTTATCTGCCTGGAAGGAATACGATGCCAAATATGTCCTTGTGATTCCGACCTTCCAGCTTTGAGCAAAGTATGGAACATGTGAGTAGTGAATCAATGTAAGTATGAGCCACACGCCAAAACACTCCGTGGGCTACCAAATCTGTCTAATGTTGAACAAACGTGAACCAGTTTTAAAATAACCTTGCAAGTTTTTGCCCTATGAGTTAGTGCACACTTCTTGTTAACTCTGGCCTTTGGCTAAAAATTTCACAAAGGCTACCTTCATCGTGGACATATAAGCGTCAGCTTCCTTTTGTGTCAAACCAGCTTCGGAAGCAATGATTTCTTTCAAGGTCATTTCAACATCAGATGCCATGTTGACGTCGCCACAGATGTATAAATGACCACCATCGTTGTATATCAACTTGAAAATCAAACTCGCAATGTCGTCTCTCATAATATCCTGGACGTACTTCTGAAAATAGCATATGAGCAGTGTTTCCCAACCTTTATTAGACATGGCACACTTTGCAACTCAGTTTTCTTCAGGCGGCACATCTGTAATGACTGAAACATAACTACCATAGAAACGTCCTCTTTGGAAGAGTCGTAGCAGGCCCGACAAGCATGAGACTGTCTCGCGGCACACCGGTTGGGAAGTATTGGCATGGAATACTAGTTTTGCGCCACAAGTGGTGAGAAGAGTTATAAAAACTCTAAATGTGGAACATTTCAGTTGAAATTTTGGCGAGAGCATTGACACTTCGATGCTAACTTCCAGAAAGGCAACCACATACCTTCCGTAAGAAGGTACCTTCCGTGAGAACACTTGGAGAGGAGCACAGTTGAGCTTTCAAATAGAAATATAACCGCAACATACATCAGTGGTCAAACATTTCGAAAGCAAGGCAATGTTGGGTTAGTTGTAACTTGCAACACGATTCTGGCCAAATTGTCCTGTCGACAAAACCTCAAGTGCCAGGTTGATCACCGAGCAAAGGTTGGTTTCCGCTTGTCAACTACTCATTATTATCAATTAATCAATCAATCAGGCGGCACACCATTTTGTCTGCCTGCCATTTGCAGTTGTCATTTTTGGCCTGGACGTTTTTNATATTAACCGCTGGTGCGACAATAATTCTCAAAATNGCTGCCTTGTGATCAACAACATCTCCTTTTATTCGATGCAAAAACAAAATTCATTTTTTCTCTGAAACCCAGCGGCTATGTGGTTGAAGTTTCAAATGAAGTTGTGTGAATTCCAGGAGGATTTTATGCACTCAAGAGACCTCAACACAGTGACTTGCCAACAGTGGAATCATTAAACAACTTACGCAGAATCATGGCCCGTTCACAGGTTGGAAGCGTGTGAACATGGCTATAGATAAAAAGAACTATGAAATGCAAACAAAGGCTCTCGTCACTTTTAAAGCAATTAATAATAATTTACCACAGTTTCCAACTCAAATCCCGCGCCATGGCCTTGACCATGTAAGAGAATTCATTTGACAGTCATGTTTCCTGCTTCTCTTGAGACTTTACATTGAAGACTTTGCGGAATTCAGTATATCGTATTTATTCGGTTGTAAGCCGCGGCTTGTAATTTTTTTTCATCATTTCGTGCGGCCTATAATCAAGGGCGGCTTCTATTTTTTTATTTCTTTACCTTATCGAAAGGTATAGATGATGTTCTGTCTTTCCTTGGCTACGTATTTTTCGACCAAACTCTCTTTTCACNTTCTATTCCCTTCAACATCACGCACACAATCGTCACAGGAGGGATTATGATGAACAGATAGAAGTTGTAATGGTCTAAGCATCATTACCAGGTTTACAAATAAACGCCACGCTAAACTTGCTAGTACGCGAAATATCTCAGAGGCTCAGTGGCGTAAGCAGAAAATTTTCATAGGGGGGTTTCATTCAGTGGTATATGGTGGTCATTTGTAATTGGAGTGCGCTGTTTGTGAAGTCGCAATTGGCGTCATATTCATGTTTCCAAACCAAGTTTGTTGACATAATATGCATATTTTTCTATATCCACTCCCCTTATTGTATGTGTCATTGCACTGAATATAACTTATCAGCGCTCCAAGCTTGGCTACTGGGGGAAAATAAACTCAACGCTACGACATATGTAGCAGCGCAAAATTAATGCGTGCTACAACTTAATAAACAAATATCAAAGCTACGCAGATTTGCGTCCCAATATTCAGAAAACAAAAGTAAAATCAGTCCAAGAGAGAGAACCTCGACGCATTGAAGCGTGAACAAACGTCAA
>JGI24021J15306_10008041_pt1 | contig 12927 bp, 8 predicted proteins | sample Ectturendosymbi1_FD_15306 | JGI IMG/M metagenome (IMG submission 15306) | reverse complement strand
GACCTAGTTCGTGGCGTGGGGCTGGCAAGATGTACAAAGAATTCAGTTTCCAACATACCAAATCATTATGGGGTCGGAGCCAGAAAATTTTAGATGCCTGGAGCTGCAGCCAAAACGGAGCCTGAAACTTGACTTCAGGCTCCAAAGCCCTGACCAGCATGATTTGCGGATTAACTGATGCTGAAACCGCAAAACAAAAATTCCCGATTAAAAAGCAATCTCTGTATTCTTGCGTCCAGTATCGCAGACCCGACATTCAATAAACAGTTGTGATTTTTCTGACAATGCCACGCACGAGATATTGACGACCCTATAAGTCCCGCGTACGCCACTTGTTAAACTTTGCATCACCACAACTCGCCAGCCGATTGAGCTAGAGAGCTGTTCAAACCCTGTAGAGATTTTTCGGAAATATAGATTTTAAAAAATGGGAAGTTTTGCATTTTTTGTCGATGACGTCATAATTGGGGTAGGTTTACGCATTTTTGGCCAAGGTCACCGGGCCCTGGGCGCCAACCCAACGAGCCATTTTTTAGCTAAGTTTTATTTGGAATGTAGGGTATAATTCGAGTTTTTAGAGGGTTTGATCGGCTTTCTAGCATATCTGGTTCCAAAAATATTGCTCAAAAACCAAATTTTTGATAAAAAATAAAATCCCACGAAAGGTATACTTGGCCAATTTGGGCAAATGCCATAACTCGCTAGGCGATTGAGTTAGAGAGCTGTTCAAACCCTCTAAAGACTCGGAAAGTCTTGTAGTTTAGATTAAAAAAAAATATGGGAAGTTTTGATTTTGATGTTTTTGTCAAGGACGTCATAATTGTGGTAGGTTTGGGGATTTTGGTATTTTTGTGTTCTGTCATAAAAAAAAGCAAAACCTACACCAGTTATGACGTCACCCACAAAAACCCAAAACTTCTCATTTTTTTAAATAGAAGCTGCAAGACTTCCGAATCTTTAGAGGGCTTACATAGCTCTCTAGCTCAATCGCCTGGCGAGTTATGATGGTACAAACTTGAGCAAATTTCAGCACGAAAAGTGGCGCACAAAGATTCACGTTTTTTTCTGACAATAGCTATCAATTAAACTTTGCTCAGCTGTTGCAGTTAAAAACGACTCACTCCTGCAATTGTGTCAATTAATGCGATTCTTCATCTTGGGAAATGGCACGCAGAGGTGAATTCACTCTGCGGATCAAAGTAGAGACGCCGCGTAAAAACTCCAAATTTAGAAGAACTGTCAGCAAAAACAAACAAAGATACAAACATTCATGCCGCATGTACAACTTGAATGATTGAAAACAACGAATGAATTAAATGAGTAAAACGTATCAGCAAGTACAACCAATTTTGTTGGAAAACATCAAAACAATGAATAAACTATAAACCTACTGTAACGCAAAGGTGTTTTTGCAAACATTAGGAAAAAGTCTGAAGATTGAGAGGATGTTGGATGTAATGTTGACAGTTTCCACAATCACTGCGAAGCGCTGTAACGGTCATTATTGTTCAGTAGACTGAGGTTCAGATTTACCTTGTGCTGGAGCAGAAAGCTTGAAATCATGAAACAAGCATGCCGTATGTTCTTAAGTCTAAGTGATGACAAATGTTCTTTTCCTTTGGTGGGTAAAGTCCTTATCAAATCCAAGCCAATGGGTCAAAGCAAATTAGTTTATTTATTGTTGAGCGTTTTTCGGAATTGCCAGACGGCCATTGATTTCTGTCGAAAAGCGAATAAAGAGTTCTGTTCAAAATTATACATGTCTGTTATTAACTGCTTATGTTTTTGTCTTTGTTTCCAGTTCTTGGAACCTTCCATACTCAGCGCTGTGTGCATATAATTTGGAAGATATTGATGCTATCATTGACGGAAAGTCTTTTCCGCAAAACAAAACTGAATTTTACAGTTCGTCGTCTGGTAGCCATGGAAGGTATTACGATGGAAAATCTGCTTTCTACCCTGGGCAGGTTGCTGAGATTTTTTAAATTGTAGTTTTTGCATTTGTATTTAACAGTAACGTTTTGATTAATGGAAAAGAAACTCAAAATGCTGTGATGAGAATGTGTTCAGATATTAAATTTATTTTTAGCTCGCACTTCTTGAAAGTCGAATGTCTAATCCATCACAAGGGGGACTGAATTATGAGCATTTGTTTTTGTTGTTTATGAGTGTCAACTGAACCAAAAACAACATCGTCTCCTGGTAAATCGTCTTGCAGTTATGTTATTCCAGTGTGCAGGAAATTTTCCAGGTACATGTCCTTAGAACATCAGTTATTCTGAACTATGCAAAAATTGCCCTGCATTGAAAAAGTGAAGATATATTGAAGGATACGAACACTTTGTTAGCTTTTGAGTTTAATGCAAAAACATTTTGAATAATAATATACTGAATGTATATAGCATTTTTTCAGAGGTGTTTTCGTTTTGTCAAATTTGCGAGACCACAATATCTTTTTATGTCAGTACTTCAATAAAATTTGATATATATCAGAAAATGGAAAAATGAAACGACAGCTTATAATGTTAAAACAAAGTAATAAGAAAAAAAGTCGTCCAGTGTGACCACAACCATTTTCCGAAAAAGGTTAGGAATGTGTATCAATTTTTTTCAAATGTTTTGTACAGTGTAATTTGTGTGGAGTAAAATATCAGTGTAAAAATTTATTTGAAAAGATTTTTGTTTATTACGGTAAACATTTATTACAGAAAACAGTGCTGTTTTCACAAAAAGGCGTATCACTTAACTCATAAACCAGATAAGGTTATACCGTTTAGGCAGAGCAGTGTTTTTTTTAATTGCATACACGTTTGGTTGATCTTACCGCTGGAAGAACACCATAAATAGGGCAGTCTTGGAACGCCGACAAATAGAGATGGATCAGAGAAATTGTCTGATAAACACATATTGACGCAAAGCGCATATGTTAAACACAAACAGGAGATTGAGCGGTATGAGGACAGTCGGCTTCGCATGTGTTTCATTTTGGTTGCAATAAACCTCAAACCGCTTTGCTATTCATTAGATTGGCAGGTGAGGCCTAAGTACTCACTTTCGATCTACATGTACTGTAGCTTGCGTCCAGGATTCCATTAAACGTACAATATTGCAACACGGTCAACTGTGTTGTATCACATTAAAAACAATTATGCAGTGCACGCCCAGAAAAAGGTAAAAATTTGTCTTTTTGGAATAATTATTGTGTAAAAATTATTGTATAAAGTATAAGCTAAAAGGTTGAGGGAGACTTGGCCTTTTCTGATGACATCCATACTTTCAACAATAGCCTTCCTTGTTTTATTGCTGTTCTTAGTTCGTTATTACTTGTCTTTACAGTGTCCTGGACCTGGAAAATCCACAAAGGATGTCCATGGGGATTATGAAGTTTTTGTGACGAGACACACTTTGATAAAAAAGTTTGCAATGCCAATTACGGGTAAACCACTTCAAGTATTTCCGAACATCGTTTACAGTCACATCGCTTCAAGTGACGTGGATGGGAAGCAAGTGCTGTACCTGCTTTCAGGTAAACATGATGCTTGTACTTAATTTTTGTTGGTGTAAGTCAGCAAAACGCCTAAGGAACTTTAACCTAAGCTGGAATAATTAAGCCGCATAATGTTCTTTTGAGTAGTAGCACCTGCAAAGTTTCATACGTCTTGGTTATTTTGAAAAAAAAGACATCCAAGAACATACAAGCTCTCGAAAATCGCATTTAGCACCCGCGAAAATCTTGTGTCGGACCTCCAGGAGTCCAGGCACCCCCGGTTGGGGACCTCTGCTTTATAGGGACGTGTAGAGCATTGCACACATCCTGTAGTCAGTGACTGAGTCCACAGTGCCTGAGACATGTTGCTCCACATTGTACGCTTGTACGATTCGCTAAACGTGTACTTTAAATTCAGAGAAAAACTGAGATTTGCAGTTTGATGAATCCATTTTTCCTGTGATTAACTTTAAACGTTCTTTTTATGTTATTTGGTGCAAACAAAGTATTGCATGCATACACCTAATAAAGGGTGACATAAGCAACTGCACCACATATCAACCGCGTGTTTGTAATAGCGTTCTGTAGAAGTAATATCAGAATTGTCACGTTGCTAAGATGTCAGCACTGTTTCGCGCAGTTAAACACGTGAAAGTAAGGTACAATAACTTAAAATCAAGCTCGAAACAACAACGACAGTTTGTTTTATTTAGTTCTATATTGTTTTGTTACAGATGATGGATTTCTCAATAAATTGGTATTTCGTTATGGTGATGTTCAAAACATTGATTTCGTTTCTTCATCGGAAATAAGTCATGTAAGAAGTACAGAATTTAAAAAATCCACTTTTGTTGTTCTAAAATAGTTCTGAGTGTTTTGGAGATGCTGACTTTGCTGGTATACACTGCATACTAAAAATAGCATGGTTTCCTGCTGTTCACGAGGACCTTTAATGTAAGGAAGTCTCCAGAATAAAGCAACAAAATTTTTGGGCCCCACCTTTTTATTCCTGCTGAACAACCAAAGCAAATGTATGCATAAGTTAAAGTTCAGTATCATGCAATGAAGAAACATTTTACATTTCAAGAAACCTATCATCTTCGTATGTACTTGGTGCAAATTTCGTTGCAACGGCATTAAATATTATTGGTCAGGTCAAAATATGTCAACCGTTTCCGTATTTTCACTGACCTTCATGCGGCGTATGTTCAGACTCGTTTTCATGTGGCTTGGAAAGAGCAAATCATCGAAATAAAGCATATACATTCCGAACAAAAATATATTACTCATATTATCTCCTACAAAAACTTTTTGCAAAATTAGAAGCTTACTTTTACGGCAAAAAATATATGCATAAATGACTACTTATTTACCCGATAGCACACTGATTTTGTGTGTGATCTAATATCAATTAATTGCTTGCACTCCAAGAAAACCTTGCCCGGATTTGAATTAAATCTTAAATGTTCCCTCATTTCAAAAGTTCCATAGTACAACAATGAAAATGTTGTATTATTCCGCAGGAAGCTTTTCCGCAAATCTAGTCACTAACTGACAACATTTATATTATTTCCCGTATGAGTGAATGATTCCATTCATGCATTACCGCAATGTAGCGCCAATTACGTATGTGATAATTTTTCTATCGCTTCGGTTGTGAGTGTGATTGCCTCAAACCTAGAAGCCATAAGCGCAAAGAATCATTGGTCTACCCGAGCATAACTCAATCTCGAGGTAAGCAGTTTGCAGGAGGGAGACATTTATGACCTCAAGCAGATAAATTTGATCTTCTGGCGATAATTTTATTATTTTGCCGACGTTTCGCCCACTTATTCAAATAGGCTTCCTCAGGGCAGTGTTTTTTGACCCTTTCTGTCCCGCGTGCGCCACTTTTTTGCAACGCTATAACTCGCCAGCCGATTGAGCTTGAAAGCTGTTCAAACCATCTACGGATTCAGCAAGTCTTCCAGTTGAGATGTAAAAGAATTTTTTTCGTTTTGGGTTTGTTTTTTTTTTGTTGGTGACGTAACAATGAGGGCATGTTTCTGCGTTTTTGACCAACTTTACCAGGCCCTGGGCGCCAATGCAATGAGCCATTTTTTTGACTCAAAATCGTTTTGGAAACTAGGTGATCATCCGCGTCTTCAGAGCTCTTGATTGACCTTCTATCATGTCTGGAACCAGAATTATGACTCAAAAATCCCATTATGCACAAAACACAAAAAATTGCAGAAAAAGCATGAGTCTCCCACTAACGGCTTGTTCGACTAGCGTTAACTCGCCGGCAGCGTATGCTAGAAAACTATTCAAACCCTCAAAAGACTCATGAAGTCTTGTGGTTTAAACTGAAAAAAAACTTTTGAGATTTGGGTTTGGGGTTTTCGGCGGATGTTGTCAGGGTTAGGGTTTGTTTGGGTTTTTCGTTTATGACGTCATCGCCCAGACAATGAGCCGATATTGTGGTTCAAAGTTGGTTAGGACTCTAGGCTGTAATTTGAGTCTTTAGAGCCCCTGATCGACTTCCTAGCGTTTCTGGTGCCGAAGTTATGGCCAAAAGACCCCAAATCGTGTACAAATTCCCTAGGGGATTAGTGGGGTGTCCCTAAATTAATTTCTGCTGATTTTGCCATAAATTTTCAACAAGAAACGGTAGAATGTCAATCAAACCCTCCACAGACTCGTACTATAGCCTAGAATTCATTTATATCCAGTAAAGCTTTGAGCCACGAAATCGGCTCGAGTTTTGAACTCCCACGGGATGTTGACGTCATCTACTGTTCTGACAGACCTGTCAAAACATATCAAAACATCCTGTGGTTATGTAAAAATGGCCAAAAATGCCGACAACCTGCACTGAATGTTTTTTCAGTCTAAACTACAAGACTTCACGAGTCTTTAGAGGGTTTGAACAGCTCTCTAGCTCAATGTGCTGGCGAGTGATGGCCATTTAGAATATGGGTGTAATCCACCCCAGGTTAGCATTTGTGGGTGTAGAAAATTTTGCCAATTTTTGGTTTTTGGTCCATAATTTTGGCTCCAGTATGCTAGAAAGCCACTCAAGAGCTCTAACGACGCTGATCACAGCCTAGTTTCCCAAAAAAACTTGAGACAAAAACATGGCTCATTGAATTGGGGCCCAGGGCCTGGTAAAGTTGCCCCAAAAGTCGCGAAAACATGTCCTCATTGTGACGTCATCCCCAGAAAACCCAAAACCCAAAACGAAAAATTGTTTTTGCAATCTCAAGTACACGACTTGCTGAATCCGTAGATGCTTTGAACAGCTCTCTAGCTCAATCGGCTGGCGAGTTATGGACTTGCAAAAATTTGAAAAGTCGGGTCAGAAAAGTGGCCCGTGCGGGACTTGAAGAGTTTTTACCACATATAACATGCCACTTACTAATAACAAGAAACAATGAGCAGTATGACGTACAAAGACAAAAAACGCAAAACTGACNATCAAGTTATAGGAATGGCTGACAGCATGCCACAGAAAATCGTAGAAGTGTAAAATGACAAACACTAGGAGATGATGAAGTATAACAACACTATAAATAGAGTAAAACCTACATGGAATGCACAAAAATGTGACCAAGTAAATACCGTGAAGTAGCGATCAAATAAAGTTAAACTTGCGTGGTGAGGGTTAGCGAATCTACAGGCACAAAAGCAGTCAATAAGAAGACAAAACTCAAGGAAGTACAGTAACGGATATGTCTCAGTCATGTTTTGAAATATTATAATAAATATTGATTGTGTTGTTATACATTGTCGTCTCCCAGCGTTTTTCATTTCACACTTCTACGTTTTACTGTGGCATGCCCTCACCCATTTCCTATAACTTGATGGTCAGTTTTGCGTTTTCTGTCTTTATACGTCATGCTGCTCATTGTTTCTTGTTATTGGTAAGTTGCATGTTATATGCCAGGAGTGGCCAAACCTCCTCTGTGTATGAGCCACAAATCGTAAAACATAAGTTACAAAGAGCCGAAACAAAAATAATCTAAAAGCACGTATTTATTGGCAATCTACGCTTCTGTGACATCATAATTCTTTTTGGAACTACTTGCAAAAGAAATACGGTACGGCACGCTAGCTACCACAGTGCCACTTTACAATATTTCTACACTTTGAAATAGAAATAAAAATATAAAACAAATATGTATTTTTTCGGAAAGGTCGAAAGCCGCATGCAAAGGTTCGAAGAGCCGCAGTTTGGCCACCCCTGTTATGTGTGGTTAAAAAACATTTCCCTGAGGAAGCCCACTTGAACTGGTGGGCGAAACGTCAGCAAAATAATAAAATTATCGCCAGAAGAGCGAATTTATCTGATTGATTTGAAACCTGGTGGCAAATGCTACGCAACAACATGAGTAGCAAAAAGAACAGCATTTATGACCTATTTACCATACATAGTGGCTACTTGATGGATGACATTACGGCCCTTGCTGCCAATATAGTAACACACATTTCATCCACAAGAAATGTTCAGTGATAATCGTTAGTAAACACATTTCCCATATTACTATAATATCAAGCATATCAAAATTGCATGTCAGATGTTATTTCCATGTCGCAATGCTTTCTGTTATTCTTGTTGATTGTGCGCGCTTGCAAGTTTAAGTTTCATTTTACAGTATTGGCAAAATTCGTGCCCGACTTACTTGTTTCACAGAGCCTTCTGATGACGTTTTTCGGTTCAATCGTGTTTGTGCAGATTGCCGCTAATGTTCCTTGTCACAGGGTCACATAAAGGTCGGGCATAATTAATTGATTACCATTGTTTAAACATTGGCTACATTTTGTAAAGCTTTGGAGAAATTGCAATAGCAAATCTTGCCGAATCTAACGCATGTTCTAAAGGAGCGCGGCAATATTTTTTCTTGATAAACTGTGACATCTTCGAGACGTCACAGCCGTACATGACGTCACATCCGTGTATGGCGCAACCTGGAGAAACTGCAGATGCAACTTAAAGACTGACACAATGTTCTTGTGTTGCAGATATCAAGTCCAGTAAAATCAATTTCGCTTGTTAAAGAGGTTAGTTCTTGTGTTATTCCACCAACTAACTGTACTATGAACCCCGTGCTTTGAATCATGATTTGTTCAAACTGATTTCTCATTTGCCAGTTCGTTTCAATGTGTAGGGGCCATATATTTACGGTTATTTTCAGGCTATCAGTTTTTTTTCCTTTTAGCGTGTACTGCTTGCACGTATCAAGCCTAAGGAGGTTGTGTTCTTTTCCTTGCTTCTAAGTAGAGATCGACCGATATGGCTTTTTTGAGACCGATACCGACATATTGGCGATTTATGGGCCGATAGCCGACACCGATAACCGATATTTTCAAAATTTTTAGATTTTGTTTTCTGCTTCATTATCAAAAATATGATGTATTTTATGCCTTACCTTTTTTTAAAAAACTTAAAATATCAAGATTTATGAGTTAAAATTTTTGAAATTGCAGCAATATCAATATTTGATGAACTTGTTAGCATAGTATACAATGTTTGCAATGAATAAACACAGTGCCATGAATAAAAAAAGAATGTTAAAAATAACAAAACAATCAGAACAGAACACTGAATGTAAGAGAACTGCTTACGGTGCTTAAACGAAAAAAAGCAAAAACAGTGCTTGAAAGTTAAAAGATGGTGAACAATGAAAAGCAAGAAGGAAGTACAAAATGGAGCATCAAGTTAAGGAGGTTTAATTTAGTACAACACTGTATTCAATTAATCATTGTCAAAAATGAAAAATTTTCCAAAACAGCAGTAACTTTTTTGGTCTACGATAGTATGTTTGTTAACAGTTATTGTACTGCATAAATCTTGTGAAATTTTGTTTTTGTATATATTTTACAAATCAACCTTTCAGACTCTTCTTCAGATCAGTGGGTTTTCAATTTGAAAAGTCAATCCAAGTCGTAAAGAATCAAGTTTGGAATTTTGATGTAATGTAGCATTACATAACTGCATGTCCTTGAAAAAGCAACTAGTTGCATTAGTTACTGCAACTGAAGTACTTTGGTATGAAAGGAAACACCTCAACTGATTTGTCAACACTCAGTAGTTCCTTATCAACAGTTTAAGATTATCATGCAGAAAGCACAGTTTTTCTGCATTTTCACCAAGTAGACTGCGGTAAGTTAACCGGTCATCTGCCTATCCTAAACAAAAGTAGCATTAGGCTATAGCCGATTAGCGCCCGTCCGCCAGAAGTAAATTCCATAAGAACAAGTCGCCAAACGTGCACATGTGCGCATTACGCATCCGATGACTGTGCATTAATGCCGCGGTAGTTCTGATCCAATCGCAAACACTGCGCTTTTAACTTGCGTAAGTTGCGTTGTTGCAAACACTGCTTTTACTGGTTGTGTTTAACAAACGGACAACAGCAATTGTGATCCAACAATGAACACTGACTACCGCGCTGCTATCGGACCAAACGACAAATCACCACATCAACGTATTTGTGAAATGTTGGTGTAGCGCTTCCGTAACTTGTGTGCCACATCTACAAACCAGCACGTTGCAACAGCTTGGATTGTGAGATCACAATTATCATTATTATGCCTGGTGGAAAATGACGATTAAGTTAACCCACGAACACGATATTTTAGCTTGCGTTGCGTACAGTACAAACCAGCGCGCTAGGCCTAACACATCACGAAAGTAGAATCCTTTTAAGATGTTACGTGCAACTGCTTCACAGCCGATTGCATTTGTAATCATATTCATACCGCCATAAATGTTGCTTAACATAATGCAATTCATTTTTCATGCAAGCTTTTTCACATTAATCTGCGCTAAACTAGGCGTCGATTGGACTTCTGCACCTCAAGTACCAGTCAAACGTTTCGTGCTGCGAAAACCTCCGGAAGTACAACGGGAGTTTGCCTGCGATGGCTGAACCATGCTCCATGGTTAATCTTGTCTGCTTGTTTATGAAACCGCACCTGCTGGCATGGGCGTCCGCAGAAATTTTTCCAGGAAGGTGCAAAGCCGACATTTTGCTTATATTTTTCAGGTTGCTAATGCTGACGATCAGGTCCGCAAACAGGCGGGGAAACCGGGCAACTCCCCCCCAAAAAATAGTCCAACAAAAAATATCACCAGGTTGCGGCTCTATGACGATGAAATGCAAATGCCGGACGTTAACAAAACGCTTTACGCTTTCTACAAGACACATAGGTGTAGGAGCAGGCAATTTTTTGGATGCGCAAAATATGTCTTGTCCGAATTCCGCAAATTTACCCGAGAAACGTTTATGCGACAAACATTCTTGCTGCAGACTCTCTGTAGCTATTGGTACATTGTCTTTTCATCTAACATGTTGTCATAGGCTGGAAAATTTGGTACTTGAAATTTGGTTTTATCAAACGGAGAAAACTACGCTAGGCTATGCAAGAAGGTCGCTGGCTCAGTGTTCTTGAGGATCTCTCACAGTTTTGAGGTTTTCCATTCACTGTTACGGTCAGTTCGACAGTCGTTGCGATTGCTTCTTCGCCGATTGGCGTCATCAAGCGTGCCTCGCGACTCAACGAATAAAAGGTAGTTCAGTTGTTTTCGTGAGGAAAGGCAGAAAGTTGATTTGTTGTAAAGGCTCAAGGCCGATTTACTGTTTTTTCCTGTGTAAAGGCGAAAGGCTGCTTTATTGTATTTACGTTGTAAAGCAGCGGTTCCTAAACTTTTTCTGACCGCGTACCATTTGTAGGCCTTATATTTTCACCGCGTACCGCTTTGAAAACACTTCGTTCCAGGAAAACTCAATCTATCCAAAATGATTGAATCAAAAGTTTGGCAAACCAGACTTGACGCAAATGCGACATGAACAACATGGCTGTGAGAAACTATAATGGCCATTTTTCGAAACTAATAAGGGGTGTACACAGAAATGCAGGAATTTATTAACAGAACCCGATAAGTGAAAACAAAATGTTTTCTTTTTGTGTAGAAGAACAGAAGGGTCTCGCGTACCAGTGGTGATACGCGTACCACAGTTTGGGAACCACTGTTGTACAGGCACAAGGCTAATTTACTGTTCTCATTTCGTGTGGAAAAAGCATAGGGCCTGCTCGTGCGGTTAAAGCCGCTGGTGCTGTGATTTTAGAAAAATCACGCTGACTGCGTCGCTGAAGTGAATGATTTGTGTCCTTGATGGTTTATGATCAATGTGAGATTAAACGAGCACGAACGATAGTAGGCGAGCAGTTGCGCATTTTTCATTTTCACTGAGAGTTTACGTAAGAAGGTTACATTCACATTCCAGCTGCTGCTGTCAACAAGTAACTTCAGACTCAGCTGAGGTAGGCCTAAAGCTGCTTCCTTCTCTGAAGACATATATGTGATATTCAGTGGCGCAACTAGAGGTTTGAGCCAGGGGGGAAACTTAGCTGAAGGGGTTCACTGTCCTAGGCAGCCCGCTAGCCCTTTGGTCTGCAAATAGTGGGTCGCGACCCAACTTTCCACTCTGGGTCGGGAAATAGTTTGAATTTACATTTTCAAATTGCCATTCTCATTAAACAGAATAAATGCAACCATTTACTGTTTTATGTGCTAAGCTTCATACAACTTTGTGCAAGAATATTTCTACTGTCAATAGCAGTCTTTAAGTTGATATTTAATTGTAAAGTAGTTCCCACAAAAGTACATGCTCACGACTGTTTGAGTCGCGAGAATGTTTAACTATGTTTTAGGGTCGCGCCAAAAAGTATTTGCGGACCCCTACACCAGCCAACATTCAGAAAAAAGTTGAGAAATGATAATGATTCCGGATGTGGATGTCTATTGTTAGCTAAAACCCGAAAACACCCCGAAAAACTCTAAAAAACAACAACTTACTGAAAACCAACAAATACTAAATATCAAAATATAAGCTAAATGTGGGCCCTCTTTTTGTGTTTAGCCTGCCAGGGGGACGGCTCGTGCCCTGTCCACCCGTCTGTTACGCCACTGGTGATATATGTGGCGTGTATCATATTATATTATGGCTATGCCGTGAGTCTCACAACGTTGTCTGTTCAACTGCGCATATATGCACCAAATTGTATGGCGAAATGCATTCATCCAAACACTGCATTTAGAATTAAAAACTAAAGCTTTTTTGTACTTGCATGGCATGGGCTCTACTAGCATGAAGTACAGTGGATGCCCTGCATCATACTCGATTATCTGCGTACAATTAATGAAGCACATAAATGAAATGATTTCTTTTGCCAAATCTTTCAAATGAGTCAGTTATCTACTCATCAACTCTCACAAACTAAAACACGAAGCTACTAGAAACAGTTTGTTAATTTTATATTTATTTAATGTGCTTCGTATTATGCAATAAACTTTTATTTGTACCAGTGGTTCTCAAAGTGGTCGATATCGACCCCCAGGGGTCAATTGGACCATCCAAGGGGTCGATAAATAGTCACGGGGTCGAATGGGGGTC
>JGI24021J15306_10008040_pt1 | contig 12927 bp, 10 predicted proteins | sample Ectturendosymbi1_FD_15306 | JGI IMG/M metagenome (IMG submission 15306) | reverse complement strand
TGTCCAGAAGGTGTTCGGCTGGAATGGCGCACAACCAGGGTTAAAAAATCGAAACATGCTAAGCTACAAAAGAATTGAGAACGCGCATAAAGTACAAAAAAGCTTTTATTTCTCTAATTTGTGGCTGTTATATATACAACTATTGGCGGAATAGAACAGATACGGGCTTGTTTGAGACCATATGCTGAGACCAGCTGAACTGCCAATTCATGAAAGTCGAATTTGTCCTGGTATATATTCTGATGCTCTTATCACAAACAAAGGCGTACGGCTGCATCAGCGCGCCCTTGGTTGCTTACTGCTGCGCCCTGGATTGTCACATCGAAAACCGAAACGGGAACTAGTGATGTATGAAAAAGTTAGCTAAATCAAGCGAGTTGAAATGGGACAGTTTTGACATTTGGCTCTGAAAATCAATGAGACGTCCACGATTCTCTTTCAAGCTTTTTTGTGATTTTCCCTTGATCGCACGATCTCGAAAATGTGACGTCATGACCCTTTTGGTTGGATCTGTGCCACACACCTAGCACATCCGATGTATACGCCCCTGGGAGTTACGCCATCACTGCGAAACGCTGCTGAAATATCACGAAATACCGCACAAGTGAAACATTTATCTTCAAGATTTTTCACTAGATTTTCATGAATATTACAGAAAGTCATTTATGTGAACAGTCTACTACGAAATCTACAGTATACTGCGAGTAAGATAGCATATTTTTTGTTCAACATAGGAATATAAATGGGTTTGTATAATTTGTCTAAAGACTTTTGAACAGAGACAATGGTGATATTGGGCTGTAATTTTACAGCGATTTTTTGGTCTCCTTTATGAATAGGGATGATTGTGCACAATTTCAGCTTTCGAAGATAGATACCTGTTTTAACATAGGGTCTATGGTAGGTTGTTCTTTCACGGGGCTTTTCAGTTCACACCTCTATCCTTGAATTTTATAAGATAATTTATTAGTTTCCATGTTTGGCTGAGATCGTCACTACTGGAAGAAAATTGTGATTGGTAGTAATTTCTTTTACTCATTTACATCAAGGGCGTACGCAAGGGGGTTGGGTTGAGGTTAAAAACCACCCCTTGAGCTTGATATTTTACAAAACGTTTATTACCTGTGCAAAGGAGATTCATTGTTTTCGTATACTTTTGCTTGTTAATTTGTCAACTTAATGCAAATACCACGGAATGAATTTGCATGCAAATTTCAAGGAACATTGTATATGGGCCAAAAAGTAAAAATTCGGTTGAGGTGGGAATCTGGGTTGTCGTCTGCATCCAGAAACCATCTCACAATTTTTGCATACCTTTCGTCCAATACGCATGTTTAAGATTGCGTTCCGCGATAGTCAGGGCCGGCCCTAGCAGATCCGGGGCCCAATGCAAAACATATGCGCGGGGCCCCTCTGAGCAGTGATTTTATGACGTCATCGTGTTCAGTCAACCGTGTTACGATCGTGGTAGAGCGCAGATATACAGTACAGCACTAACACGACAACTGAGCACGTTTGCTAACGTTCGAGAGGACATTTGGTAGTTCTGGCGAGAGCGTTCTTTGTTAACAATCAAATTTATGTGTCGTTTCTACTGAATTCTCAAGCGCAAGGTGTATCTTGCAAAAATGAATAATCTACCCAAACATCAAGGCGCGGGGCCCCAGAGGTGCGGGGCCCAATGCAGCTGCATCGGTTGCATCGGCTTAAGGCAGGCACTGGCGATAGTTCACTTTATCCAAAACAGTTGTCTTTCTTTTGTCTGCTATGGCTGATCAGCGCAAGTGCCGACCGCATTGGCTGCATTACCAATTTCTGTAGCATGATGCATCTGTTGCACGAGCGCAAAAACAGCTGTTTTTAAGGTAGAAGAATTCAGGCGTTTGAAAATATCTCAACAGGGAACAAGGAAAACTAAAATTTTGCTGGATTTCTTTACATAACGAACATTTGAATGTTTTCGTGTGTACTTTATGCGCAATCTCAACTCTTGTGTAGTTTAGCAAGATTCGATCTTGCAAACTGGGGTGTACGACAGGCAGTCTAGCAGCACACTTTCTCTGCTCGACTGCTCATATTCGACAAGACATCAGCGCAGCCTCATTGATGAGTGTGTTTTACTCCCCTGTTTTAACGCGCAGCCTGATCTTTTTGCAGTTATGAACTTCTGTGTCGTAGCGTTGAGTTTATTTTCCTCCGATATCCTAATCTGCAGCGCTGATAGTTTATATTCAGTGCAATTACACATAAATTAAAGGGAGTGCGTGCAGAAGAATATGCATATTGTGTCAACAAACTTCGCCAAAACGTTGGTTTGGAAACACGAATATGACGTCAATTTTGACGTCACAAACAGCGCACACCAAATACAAATGACCACCATATACCACTGATAGCAACCCCCCTGAAAATTTTCTGCGTACGCCACTGATTTAAATTACATGATTAAGCTTATTTCTGTACTTTTTATAATGGTTAGGGTCTCTTAAATTTGAAAATCTGGTTCAAACCAGATTTTTATCCATTTTATTGGTTTCTTGAATGACCTTCAAAGACCAGCTGTTATCAATGGATTTGTAGCCAGNATCTTTTTGATCTAGGGAGGTTGATCACCGGACCCTCTTAGTTAATATTGTCTGCCAAAGGTTTTAAGATTTGATTAAAGTCCTTACTGGCATCAACTTCAGTTTGAGGTAGATGTTGAAATTAGCGATTGTCTCCAGGATATATTCAGAAGTAAAGTTAGTAAAAACCCCCTCCCAAATGTAAGGCAAAAACAAGTTGCAATCACTTTGCATTTTGCCACACCCAAAAATATCAGCCCGTTGACTGTTCCAAACTAAGTCATTACGACTGTGCCAAACTAAGTCATTAACATGAATGTGCAAGCAAATCCTGCAAAAAAAATTAACAAGATGAACATATACGCCTAGCTTACAATCCCTTCCAAATTTAATGTAGGCAATAGAGCTCCAAAACAATCTACAGTAGATTATGTTTAAAGCTGAAACTGTCAGGGCAAACATCCAACTTTGTTTAGGATGGCTCCAAAATGTGAGCAGAGGTGAGACCACTCTGCAAGTGGTGACCAGACTAGAAATCTGCACAATGCAAATAAATATTCTACTGTACTAATCTAGGGCACATTACGTTTAACATGTCAAATCCTATGAATATAGCTCATTTCGGCACATTGTCACTTCTTGATTGTCGGTTTTGTTGACCATTGTTTTTTGACATGTGTCTTGTGCTTTTGCCCATATCATTAGCCCAACATCCTCTTCATTACGGCATGGATCCCTGAATTCCCGGACTGCATTGTCACTTACACATTGTATTATGCATAGGCACTGACTTCTGAAACCATCATTAGCGGTGAAATTCTCGGTACTACTACCCAGAAGTGTTGCCAACTCTTCTTACAACGAATATACCAAATCTAGTCTAAAAATATACCAAATAAAGATATACCAAATTTATCTGCAACAATAACTTAAAATTTTTGCTGCTTTTTCCATGCTTTTTCGTGACTTAACTTAGATGATTAACAGTTGCTTCATCAAAGATGCAAACTTATTTCTACTTTCCTAACTTAGCGGTGACAGATTTATTAACCATTAGAAAATTCAACTTTCCAACACCTACAACTGCATTTTCATTTCTTTTGTAGTCCAGCGCATCATTGCGATGTAATAGCTACTTTGCATTTTGCAATTCTTTTTGCACAGTTTGCACAAGGGATACACAGCACAAGCAGAATCCTGCTTTACAAGCCATACAAACTCCATCAGTCACTCTTCTCTAATTCCTCTGCCAATCACATACGCAGATTTCCAACCACTGGATGCATTGGCTGACCAAAAACACATACGTAGAGCTAAGCTCAGTTTTTCAAAACTTCTGAGCTCTCCACCAGTCTCGCTTTCCGCATACACAGAGTGCACTCTTACTACCATGTTAAACAAACTCACTAAACTTTTTATATGTAGCTTTAAAACCACTTCTGGTTTCTCTGTTGAGGCTTTGCAATATAGCAAGTAGTTTGGTTTCAAGTCTCAATAAACCCTCTGACAAAAATATACCAAATATATAGGCTACCAAATTTTTCATACATACCAAATCAATGACGTAGCCTATATACCAATCACTTTGAAAATATACCAAAATTTCCAAATTTGGTGTATATATATATACCAGTTGGCAACACTGCTACCCAGTATCACACTTTTGTGATATATGACGATGCTGGTCAGAAAACACGTCTCAATTAATTCCATTATGTTTGACAACAAGCATCATTATATAAATTTTAATAGGTGCTTAAAATTTTTGATTGGATCCTGCACAGATCTTAACGTTGACTCCGGCTCCTGCTCCGGTTCGAACCTAAAATATCGACTCCGGCTCATGCTCCGGCCTAAAATACAAATTCCGGAAGGAGTCTACTCCGGCTCCGTGATCATCTCTGGTGTACACGGAGTCAGTTGCGGATCCTGACCAGGCTTTGTGGGTGGGCAGTCAAATAGGGGGCGCCAAAAAGTCTTCGCTTGTACACCCAAGGTTGTATGCGACAGTGGCAAAGTTTACATCTCTCAATGGGAAGGTTGGGTGTTCGACACATGGCCGCTGAGCGAATCGTCGTAGCGCTCCTTGGGCAAAAGTGTTCACCTAAACCGCAACGGTAAGAAACAAATTTCAGGCTTCGGCCTGTCGCTACTTGCCGCCACCAAAATGACATTAAAATCAAGAAGGTGAAAGACATGCACGAGTAACTTACCCAAAGAAGTCATTTGATTCCATTGGGCATTCTAGGGTTCAACCCACCCTTGTGTTGTTGATCTGGAAAAGTATTTGTTTCTACCCACGTCAGCAATTACAGGTGAGAATCAGCTTACAACCATTAAAACCATGAATCTCAGCCAATACCACAGGTGAAAAAGTTTAAATTTGTGCTTGAACCAGTTTTTTTTTAAAGAAAATGTTAGGTACCCGGTATGGATCTGTAGGGATCCGATTTCTCTGCTTCTAGGGACCCGATTTTTCTGATTTTAGGGACCCGATGATAACTTTCTCTGATTCTAGGGACCTGATTTTAAATTCTAGTGACCCGAAACTAATACGCCTTAAAAAAAACCTGGCTTGAACGTACCAGGAAAAAAGTTTAAAATTGTGCCGGAACGTTCTTTCTCTGCTTTAATGTATATGTTATTTACGCGGAATAAGCGAACAAACAAGCTATGCATTTCGTTATCGCTTGTAGGTTTCGCTAACCATGCCAAATTTCTCTTTTTTGACCGGCGTCAGCTTCCTACGGATTTGCAATTGCAAAAAAAATCAAAACCACATAACCAACAGTCACTGTTGCCAGGTTGGAGTGAAGGGCGACTTCGTTCCCCCAAATAATGAACCATGGGCGTATCCAGGGGTTTAAGGTCCATGCTCTCCCAAATTTCTAGCATATCCTGCCGTTTTTTTGTTTTGAGACCGGTGTCCCAAGCGAAATACTGTTACTCGGTTAGAGCAAAATATTTGGCCGGTCCCAAAATTTTCGTCTGGCTACGGTAGTGTTTTGGACTGGAAATATTGAACCGTTGAGCAAAAATTGTCATGACCGCGTGAGGTTCATTTCACCAAGCTGTAGATAGCTGGTATTTCGCCAAAGTTTCTTCGTTAGAGCTGACAGCTGAGTACCATGGTTTGTTGAGGGCGCGTCGTGCTACTACGTAGTAATTCAATGCTGTGCTGCGTTTTTCCGTTGACGGTGTTGCATGATTAGATTGTTAGGTCATATTTCCCTGAGTTATTTGGGCCACGTTCAGTGCATTTTTGCCAGGTAGTGGCACGTTGTTTGCTAACGTACATCTATAGGTTTTTACACGCTGCATTATGGTCCAGTCAGGGGAATGTGATCCTAAAAAAACTCCTCCACCCACCTTCACGTTGCAAAGCTACGATGCAGATTGCAGACCTCCTACGAACTCATGGACTGCACTGGCAACAGTCGTGAAACTGCTTTTTCGCTTTGGAGGCTTTGAAAATTGTGCTTCATTGAGAAGTTTTGCATATCGCATTCTTATTTTCACAGATTCCGTTCCTTCCAGGGCTGCCGTAAAGCAAAAAAATATAAACTTGTAACAAAAACAAACAAAGTTTGCGCAGCCCAGTTCCCAGTACAGAACACTGCTAACGAAAGCGACTGCATTTGAAAGTAAACTGAGCAAGACTGGGTAGTTCTCACGCGGAAACGAAGTAACGGACCATTAGTATCATTAAGAAGAATAGCATTGTTGACGCTGTTCAATAATAAAGGCGTGGCAAAAATCCATCACGTAAATCCTAAAGTTCAACGAGGTGTAAACATAGGTGTAGCCAGGATGGGTCAAAGGGGCCATGCCCACCCTCAAATTTTTAGAACATAAGTCATTTTGTGCTTTGAGAGGCGTTTTTCCAAACAAAATAGTGTTATTCTAAAATCAAACATTTTGGTCTCCCCGAAATTCTTGGGCCGGCTACGCCACTGAGCGTAAGGCATTGTTTAGTTCAGTAAATTTTTTGATCTCTATTTCTACTTTGATAGGCACCGAAAAAGGGCGCATTTATATGAAAAGGGCGCCATTCATCGTGGTACCACAGACATTTGGTGGCTCAGTTGTCCCAAACTGCCTCCCACTGGATCCGCCACTACGCGTAGTCACTCAACCAAAAATCAAATGCAAAAAGTCCGACAAAATTTTTCTCGGGTTCGAAAGGAAATTTTCCTATAATTATTTGGGTCAATAGGGCAGTTCCAATTTCAAAATGTTTACGCTAAAGTAGAGTTTTCCTAACAAGCTAATCACAAAGCAATTTGATACAAAGTTTTTTTTATCTTTGTTAGAAAATACAGGAAAATAGGCGAATTGCAATTTTAATAAAACACTTTTCCTGCTTGGGGTTACCTCCAATACTCCAGCAAATTGGTTTCGAAAAATTCAGGTTTGCTGTCGTTCTTTTCTAAACCTGAATAAGTTTTTTCTGTAGTGCATCTTTTCTTTTCTCCTTTATGTGACATTTTCTCATGCTTTGATTTTTTTTCAACGAAAGGTTTTACCGTCGATCCACTATTTCTTTGCCATCAAGCTCGTCCTCTGAAGCTGTCGCGATGTGTTCCCTTTCTTCATGTAACGTTTTCGAACTAATTTTTGAGTCCCAGGCTGTTACGGCAATGGATCACGTGCGTCTAGAATTAGCGCCAACTAATTCCAAACGACGGTTTTTAGTTGAGTCTTTTAAGTGAACCAAAGCTTGAAGTAAATTGTATCTACTAATTAGCAAAATACATAATGCGCAATTGAATCAACTCGAAAATAACTATAATTCTTTTAGGATATTTCATAGCAATGGACAATCTCACTATATTTTGCGTTCTTTTTGGAGCATGGTATTAGTTACAGCTTTATTTTCGATTTTTGGCATGCCTAAAGACTTTGCAACAAACGAACAAGGAAAGGTACACATGTAAACATGCATAACATTGTGCAAACAAATTCGAAGCTGAATGCAAATCAATATTAACAATATACTGAATGTACATGGAATGGCCACGCATTATTTAATGCAATTAAACATTAAAAATAATCAAGCAAAACAGACGCTTAAACTTGAATAAAGACGAGGTGAATATTTTGTTTGACCAGGTTATTAGGCTACTTCATGAGATATTGAAGCGTAAACAAACTGAATTATAATAATCCTCAAAGAACATGAAGTAAAAAATTTGATTCAATTGTCAATGCGATTGGTGTTACAGGTGCACGGTACACTTTGGTGAATTAATTGCTAAGAAGACCATGTTGAATGTAGTCAAGACAAAAGATTTATTTGTGGAAGGCATCACCTGTCACGTTGAATGCTGTACCGTGACAGTGCTTCCCAACTAGTTACCCTGAAGTAATTTCAGGTCTTGAAGCGGTTTGCAACAAAATCACAGAGGTATTTTATAAAGCATTTTCATTATGATTTTTGTTAGCGAAAAATATTGTTGTCAACTGGAAACTAATACTGTGGTACAAAAATATTGTTCTCCAAGACTGCAGGTGACCAAGACCAAAATTCTTTGTTTGTTCGCACACAGGCACTCACAAAATCGTCCATGCAAACCACGCTAAACAGAACATGGGCCACATCAGTTATCCAAACGCATCAAAGTCATGTACGAAAAATACAAGAAAACATGGATATAGACAATCAGATCTACAAATTGAAGTAAGACTGTTCTGGTAAATTAATAACCATTATTTTTTCCATTTTAATAAAAGAGCTATTCCAGATCTTCTTTAACTTCAATGCGAGAAAAACATCAATCTAAAACACACTAAGAGAAGCAGGAATTTCTCTTTGATTTGTGTTGTTAGAAATAGAAGTGGTGCCTTGACATTCCACTATGTTGGATCGCCGTAGCGATCGCGAGAAAAAAGCTTTTGCTTTGTTGATATAAGACAAAGAATACAGAAATGGATTCAAAGCGCTATTCAGCGGAAGTACGATCGTCGAAAAAACGGCAGTAGGAAAAATCAATGCCAGCATTGTATCACAAATTTCCGATAATTGAAGGTTATGCAAATGCAGAGAATACGCAAAGGCTAATATAGTCGTTGGTACCCAGCACAAGAAGTCTGAAGCGATAATGAGTTGTATTTTGCGCTGCAATTCTTGATTCTCTCTTTCGCGGAAACCAATGCAGTTGTTTTCACTCTGCCCTTGTTTTTTCCACCATTGCAAGCACGATTTGCCACCAGACACTTTTTTAAAGATGTAGGCATACGCATACACAATATACATAAAAGCGATGAAGTTGAATATTAGAACCGACAAGCTGAAGTATTTTGATGGATTTGTGGAACTAATGAAGTACTGTGGCATGCACAGCGTGTGCTGTGAGTAGTAGGTTAGATACAATGGATTTTTGTTGATCAGTTTCAAATGCTGCGCTATTTCAAGCGCTCTGGGGCCTGTGGTTGAATCTGACCACCACAACTTTTTTCCAGACGTGGCTTCACATTCGTAGTTGAGGTTGTCCAGGAATTCATCAAGGATCTGCCGAATGTTGTGGTAGGAATATCTTGAGACCGCTCTGTGTCGATTGCATCCTGTGACTATCATTGCTTCGAAAACGGTTTTTGCTAAGTCAGTGTTTGACAGAGGAACACAAGCAATGACTATCCATAATACCCAGCAGAATCCGGATAAAATAAGAAAGAAACGAACATTAACAGTTTTAAACGGGATTACGACACTGAAGAGTCGCGCAGTGGTGATGACCACCAGTACCGTAACCGACATCTGGCTTGAAACGAGGCTCAGTACTCCAAGGATATTGCAAAATGGTGTTAATGAATTAAGAAACTGCACGCGACCTTGCGGTCCACTGAAGACTGCGGAAACTACTGATATAATCAATAGGTAAGCACCCATCAAAAAATCTGCAATTGCCAAATTGATCACCATTGTGAAGTGAACCTTCTTCTGTGCAGTCATTGTCGTATAGGTTTTGTTCAAAGTGATGAAATTGCTGACTAGCACAACGCAATTTCCTGTCAAGGAAAGTGCCGCCATTATCCAAATTATCACTTGAAGCGAAGGCGGTTCGATAATTCCCTTACTTCTCTGTCGAGGCCGGCGTTTCTGAGTGGAGAAATTGCAGAACCTGAACTTGATTCCGAGCGGGTCCTGCCAAACCGGGTCGCAACCGTTGACAAGTGTTAGGTTTGTTTGCGTATTGGAAGCTGAAGCATTTGTTCCACAGCAACTCCTGTAGATTTCAACGTCACTATACCACGCATCAAAAGGTAGATGGCTCTTTTCGCAAAGACTTCCGCTAACATTGTGACTGGGACAAACGAAATACGAGATTGGTGTGCCGTCGTCGTCATTGATCACTTGCTGTTTCGCGCACATTTGCATGGAGTGGGCTCCACCTGCGAACAAGAAATCTCTGGACCTTGTAATTGGCCTTTCTTTTTTGCAATTTTCACTACAACTCTACGTTTGCAAATTGCTGATAAGTATTCTTTCTGCATTTTCCTTGTTTTTACAACCACACTCTTGCTGATGCGTTCAACAGACAATCATTGACGTATAAATATGATCAAAGTATATCTTTGCAATTTTCTGTCATCCAACCTCGAAATCGTTTAGACCTCGAGGTTGTAAAGGTTATGACTGTTTGGTTAACTCGCTTAAAATTGTGCTTATGGCTGGGGTGATGTATAAGCATTTGAATATGAAAATATTTTCTGGTAAATTCTGATACGAAAGCATGCGCATTTGGCTGAAAACAAAGAATCAAACATTTCAATTTTTTTTTCACACAGACTCGCAAGGTAAGGTTATGTAACCACGCGGTGCCTGCTTGACTCTGCAACAAGGGTGCTAGGAGCATTTGAAAACGGCACAAACAAGTCTCGATCAATTCTCAGGCAGTACATAAGTCAATTCAACGGAAAAACTCAATGCGAAATATATGAGTTGTTTTTCTCAGTGAGTTTGACGTTAAAGGTGTTTCAAGCCGTTTGGCGTTACTGAAAAAAGCACAAAACAAGATTGCGTTTTAGTACTACCTGCAAGTTGTGATTGCTGTAAGAAAAGCAAGGAAGCAAAGAAACAGACATGGATAAACATTTCAGAGTGTGCGTCAAATTTTTCAATCTCGTAGGATACTGTAGCTATACACGCAACAAACAAGAACCACCAACCATTTGGCAAAATCTATTCTGAAAAAAAACTGTTGTTTTCCGCAAATGTCACGCACTTGGCGGATGTAACATTTAGCCATGAATTTCTTAGCTCTATCCTCATTTCAGTGACACTTTCGTAAACTACATTTCTAGTCGCAGGATGACGGCACCGTTTTCAATCTCGTTCGGAACACCGTGCAATTATAAGGTAACAACACAGCCTTGAATAAACTACATTAGCACTGGTATCCGGACTACACCCACCTAGCAGTGGCGTAACTAACGGGGAGGCAAGGGGGCGATCCGCCCCCACTGGCAGGCTAAACGTAACAATCGAGCCCCCTTTACCTGAAATTTTGATATTTATTATTCTTTTGGTTTTCAGTTGGTTGCTTTTTTTGCGTTTTACGGGGTGTTTTCGTTTTTCTTTAACCAGTTTAGACAACCACAGCATGCGGGTTCACTATCATTCCTTAACTCTTTTCTGAGTGTTGGCTAGTGGTCCCCCCTGCGGTGGCCAATAGGCCCCCTTCAGCTACGTTTTGCCCCCCTTGGCCCAAACCTTTAGCTACGCTACTGCCACCTGGACAACTGCCACCCGAGCAATTGCCACCTAGGACAATCGCCACCCAGGACAACTGCCATCTATCTAGGACAACTGCCACTGAGGACACTGCCACCCGGAAAACTGCCACCTAGGACAACTGCCACCTAGGACAACTGCCACTCGAAAAACTGCCACCCGAAAAACTGCCGCCAGAAAAACTGCCACCTGCCACAACTGCCACACAAGAGATGTAATGGTGAGGGAACACATTCGCACACTTTTCTCATGTTTTCGTTGGCAATGCAATGAAAATGAATCCTTCATTAAGAACCTATTCAAAATGAGTTTGAAATGATGTTGAAAATGGCTAGCGTTTTAGATGCGTTCCCATACTTCCTTTTTAACACTACACCCCTGTGCCGCCCAGACAACTGCCACATAAGATAATGCGTTTTACGCATCACATGCAAATTATCAGCTTCACTTTGGTGGCCTATGTCGCGTTACGGCACGTACAGGAGTTCTCGTAGCACAGAGGTTGAGAACCTCCTCGCTACGACAAAGATTCTCAGCATAGGGCAGCAAAAGTGAGTTGCAACGTTACCTGTGCTGCCATGCAGGCTAACTCACATATCATAAGCGAAGGTAAAATGAACTGATGAAACTTCACTGCACAGGTGAAACAAGCAAGGAATCTATTGCAAAATTTTTATTAGGAAATGGATTTCACGTAACACTACGCATCGTCAATTCTTGCTTGCAGATGTAAGGACTGACGAAGCGTAGTGTTACGTAAATACGATTTGCTATAAAAATTTTGCCATTGATTTCTTGCTTGTTTTATCTGGGGAGTGAAGTTACTTGAATATGGACATGTGCAAGTTTGAATCATCGCAAAAACATGAGAGCAGAGCCCAGTTGGCAGATTCCTCGAAAGCCTACAAAAAACCTAAAAGAGCTTTTAATTGAACTGAAGAAAACGCGTTATACGAGTGCATGGAATGAATACGATGGGACAATATGTATAAGAGAGTTTACCGTGAAAAGTTTGCAAAGCCCATAAAAATTTCGTTATGCACTGACTTAAAAATTCTTGTGAAGATCTAATGACACTGACACGACATTCTCCACACCAAAAGTTTTAAAGTTGAAGTTACGTTTCTTTAAAGTGGTCAGAAGATGAAGATATTTTTGTTGTACAGTAGATCCTTGTGACGTTTAAATGGCTTTAATGGTAATAAATGCAAACAACTCAATACATCTTAGGTGGCTGCTGTATTTGGTGGAAATTGTCGGGGTGGCAGTTGTCCTGGTTGGCAGTTGTCCTAGGTGGAACTTGTCTAAATGGCAGTTGTCTGGTGGCGTTTGTCCTGGTGGCAGTTGTCGAGGTGGCGTCAGTCGTTGAAGCTTAACACCACATCATTCATCTTTATTACAATGCAACCTGATGAACTTTTGCGAAAACACCCACTCCACTAAATATAGACCATTCTACCGAACACCCACTCCACTGAATATTGACCAATCTCTGTTCTTCCAGTAATGTCAAAGTTATTTGATAGAGTTCTTTAACACAGAGTATACTCTTATTTGACAGAACACAATCTAATTGATAAAAGACAATATGGTTTTAGAGAAAATCACTCAACAGAGCTAGCCATTACA
>JGI24021J15306_10008039_pt1 | contig 12929 bp, 5 predicted proteins | sample Ectturendosymbi1_FD_15306 | JGI IMG/M metagenome (IMG submission 15306) | reverse complement strand
GTAAAGCCACAACAGTGACCCACACCAAGCGAATCTATCGCAATTTATTGCGTAAGGAAACTAGTTTCGTGTATTACACATCTTCAGTCCTTATTCAAATATATTCTATTTGAATAAGCGTAAGGAAACTAGTTTCGTGTATTACACATCTTCAGTCCTTATTCAAATAGAATATATTTGAATAAGGACTGAAGATGTGTAATACACGAAACTAGTTTCCTTACGCAATAAATTGAGATTCGCTTGGTGTGGGTCACTGTTGTGGCTTTACAAATATTGCTGAATGATACGTACAAGCTGAATCTTTGCAAGGAGATGGGAGCAAAACTAGGCAGGAGATTCCTCAAACAGCCGGCTGAAAAGCTCAAGGCGGTTTTTGTTGCTATTGTGACCCTGTGTCACAAAAATACTCTATTTTTAAAAAAATGTGATAAGGCGTTTCTAACATTGGTTTAACAAATCTTTCGTCAACAGCGTTGCACAAAAATACAAAAGAACAATGGTGTAGCTCGCCAAGTCAAATTCGTGTGTAGTATTTGTTTGACTGAACGCGAGGCAGTATTTTTATGAAAGTCAAGAAAATCGCGTCTGTTTTTACTGTCCGAATAGCAGTGGCAATTTGTTGCCTAAACTGCTTACTTTTAATCCGAGTTGAAATAGGAAAAAAGTTGTTATGTAGCCTGAGTTCAGCTCAAAGTGTTTCATGAGAGCATAGCATTCCGGTCGCATCTTCTGGTAGCCACTTTCTGCACTTGTAACATGCAATGGCGTAACTGACGGAGAGCAGTGGTGCGAACCGCTCCCTGGCAAGCTAGATGAAAAAAACGGGTCCCCGGTGTCACGCGAAATTTCTGACCTGTTATTGTTAGTTATTTTGCTTCTCAGAGTGAAGAAACAAAGTTTGGCAATTACTTTTCTGATGTGTGTTGTTGACATCAAAACATTTCGGTTAGATGTCAGATGTCCACAACAAGCTATAGTACGGGAATAATTTTAACCAGTGAAAATGTTTGAACTTAGTCTTAGACCTCAGTTATTTTATTTTTCTCAGCCTAACCCAAACCCTAAACCGACATACTTTCCTAATCACGAATCCCTAAGGCCTAATCATCAGCTTTCTCAGGGTGTTTGATATGTATAATATTACTCTACGCATTCGAAGTCAGAAATATCGCAAGTCAGAAATTTCGCTTGACACCGGTCCCCACTTAGCTTACATTTTGGTATTCAGTATTCTTTTGGTTTTCAGTACGTTGTTCCTTTTTTGCATTTTTTGGAAGTTTTCCAGTGATTTTGGGTTTTAGTATAGAAATCCACATACGGATGCATTTTCATTTCTGAACTTTTTCTGAGTGTTGGCAAGTGGGCCCCTTTCAGCTAAGTTTCCCCCCTGGCCGAAACCTTTAAATATGCCACTGGTAACATGTCGTTAGATTTCCAACCTTGGTCCATCTTTGAGCCAACGAGTTCTTTCAAACAAATTTCAACCGTTACTTCACGCACATCAACAACAAGACAATGTTTTATTGGCCACCATCTGACTCTAGTGTCAGGGCTCCTGCTTTAACAAGAATAAGACAAACGAGGTTTGCAGAGTCGCAAGGATTCGGAGGTTTTTAGGTGGCGTCGGGGTCGGATTTTTTTATCCGCCTCCGACAATCTACAGGATCAATTTTGAAGATTATTAAATATTTCTTAAATAAAAACATCAATTAAAAGACTTAACGTATGTTTCTAGCGACAATAACAAAATACTTGTTTCTAAAATAATTTTAACTCGCTTCTTTGCCATTACTAATAGTTGACAGTCAAATTTCATTCACGTTATGTTGAGCCGTTGATGAGACGGAGTCGGAAATTTCGGAGCAGTAGGAGTCGGAAAATTTTGGATGCGAGGAGTCGGAGTCGAACATTTTACTTCCGACTCCGCAACGCTGAGACAAACAGGAATATACGACGAAGATCTCTCCCATGAGTGGGACAACTCTAGTTGAACACGTTCACAGAAACATATGAATAGTGTAACTACTCATCTGCCAAACCAATGTGATCATCTCACCAACTTGTCGTGCAACGTTCCATGTTGTTGCCGATCGATCACAACATACCAATGTTTTTTTGCATCAATCGTATCTCCACAGTTTCCACCCTGACTCATTGTTGTTAGGCGAAAATATCTATTATTTGCGAATCTGCAGTAAAGGGAATGTCTTGCTGCGCCTTCATCAAAATAAAAAGATTCAAACCTTCGTGTCATCATATATTGGCCGCATGTAGTTTTTCCGCCGAAGTCAAATTGCTGTATTCCCGTTCATGATGACATTTCATTCTCGATTTTCCAACATGACACTCGCACAACAGAAGTGGATTAACTGCTGTTTCGTGGTAACATTTGTAACATTTCTCATAAAACTTCTTATCAGTCGTTCTTACAACGTTGCAAGTTGCAACGCTTACCTTTGCCAACATCTTGCTCTTCCGTAGAGCATTGCTGATATTTGCTTAAAATCTCGACGATAAATTTGTATTACTGTAAGATTGCCAAGTATGCATTTTTACAGAGCTGTCAGTTTGCTACGAACATAACCTATTTCAAAGAAACCCTCATCTTTCTTTTTTCGAACTCCCACGTACTATTCCGGCAAGATGGACCCCGTATTATTCCAGCACGATGGGGCCCTTACTAGCCACCGCTTTTTTTTTGCTGTTTGTATATGAATGTAGAAGGAAAGCGTTTCTTTCAGCAGAGCTGCATCTGCCAACCATGGGGTAACACAATGTATGACGCGTTAATTTTTGACTTTGAGCCTCAAACATTTCTGGGTTGAACGCTCCTATTCTCACTAATCTTGTGGCTGGAGTCAAACGCAAAATACCTTTAGGTTGAACTGTATCCGTAAGAGGAAATCGCAAGACTGAAAACTAAAATGTCTCCTTCGGGAAGGTTATATAGTGAGGAGTATTTACTATTTTCTGTGAACTCCGAATACGCTGAGAAATGGTAATCTGCGTCTCTGGGGCGGCTGTGCCCTGAACTTTCACTTTTTCGATAATTCAATGTTCATAAGTTTTAGCAACGAGGTAAGAACCAGCGATTAGTTTTTGCTTATCACTAATATTTCTTTTCCTGCTTATACGCACTCCGAATACACCATAGGCGTAGCCAGGGGAGCAAGGCAGGGGCGTCACGAGAGGGATAAAGGGGACACAATTCCCCGGGCGCCGCATCACTGTGGAGCGTCAAATTATTGCGTGGGGCGCCGAATGACAGTGAGGGGCACCGAAAAGTCCCAACAATGTCTCAAGTACTTCAATACAATAAATTTACTTCAGAAAGAGTTCAGGTTCGAACATGGGGCGCCGAACTTGCTTCTTGACTCGAGCCGTGAGCCATCTAACCCGTTACGTGGTTACGCCCCTGGGCCAAGGGGAACAACCTCCCAAATATCTAGCATACCTTGTCGCTTTACGCTTTGAGAGGCGGCGTATCAAACAAAATACTGTTGCTCGCTTGAAGTCAAAGTATTTGGCCCCTCCCAATATTTTGGGCTGGCTACGCTACTGGAAGACACAGTGCAAATTATGGAAATTATGCTTAAATGCGCGTAATATTTCAACTACAAGATTCAGGAAAGCGAGCAATGAGAAATCGATGCTATTTTGTGTTGAAAAGGTTTCTGTAGATAAATCTAATAACAGTTAGCCATTGAGAGAACACACGCATATTCGCAAAAACAGAAACACGATAATCACAATTCAAACACATTTGATCGCACCGTATTTAAGAGATTTCGAATGCTTTTTAATTTATTATTCGAAGTTTTGTTTACGTTTATTGTTTAAAAACTTACTGAAGATGTTGTACTCATGGCAGCTCGTACAAAACGTAAGGCTTTCTGAATTCCCCAAGTTTTCCCAACGAGACGAACCAGAATGGTTTTCAACTTCAGCTGTTTTCAATTTCGGTAGAATCTTCTGAGAGAAAATTCTCGAGCCATCGAAGTGAACTCCTCCCTCATAGGTGTGTTTCTATGCTTATTTAATTAACGTTTGTCACTTTTTTATTATTTTCTGTTCGCCACGTTTATCAAGCTAGCTTTTCGTCTCACGAACTGCTTGCGTTCGCCCACGACACTCCAGGTGGCCACAACTGTTTCTTTTCCTTTAAGGCGTTTAAGAGATCTTTAACGGATGTATTTGAATCGTGTTTATCTCGACATGCAACCGGTGACAAACGATCAATGGGATTTTGCAACAACTGTTCGTTTTGAACCCTTTACTGCAGAAGCCCCGATCGTGCCTTAATTCATATTTGGCCATAACTCACCAGCCGCTGTAGAGCTGTTCAAACCCTCTGAAATACGGAAAGTCTTGTAGTTTCGATTTTACAAAATTGAGAAGTTTTGAATTTGAGCTTCTTTGTGAGTGATGGGGTAGGTTTAGGGTTTCATAATTGACGGGTGTTACAGTCACAATGCTGCATCGCCCTGAGCCAGCTAACGAGAGAGTCGAACCTGCGGGCCTCGGCATAACAGCAATGGAGATTCCCCACTCAACTAAGTTCTCTCCTATTGCTGTACGAGTTCAACGTTGCATTTGGCGTAATCACGACGCCAGAGGAGTAGGTTTAGGGTTTCATAATTGGGATAGGTTTAGGGCGTTTTGGATGACATCATCGGGCCCAGGTCCCAACCCCAAGAGGCAATTTTTTGTTTCTTTAATTTAAACAAACTAGGCGAAAATCCGCATTTTTAGAGCCCGTGACTGACTTTTTAGCGTTTGTGATTAGCAAGTGATGGCCTAAGAACAGCGAAATAATTAATTAATCCGCTAGGGCAGGAGTGTGCAAACCGTGGCCCGGGAGCTGAAGTTTTGTTGCCCACGGAAAGGTCCATATTTCAATCAGAGTGTTGCCTGTGGGGCAAAAGCCTAAAAACATATATTTAGAAAAATAGTCTGCTGTTTACTTTCCCTTAGGACTATACTAGTTCACCCGCACCTGGTATTCGTCTTAATCAGACCAGTTGCTCCACAAGCAAGCATTACGGTTTGTAGAGTGTATTGCAAATCTTCCGTGGGTGGCCAACGAGTTATCTAAACCGCAGAGCTTGACACATGCAGCCTGAGGCGGATCCAGCCACTAAGGTTAGGAGAGGCGATTTCAGTAATATTTCGTAGGCGTCTCATTATGGTTTCACTACTGTAAGAGAGATGAAGTAGGTTATACTTCACAACACTGCTGTGACAAAACAATGGACGGCAAAATGTTCTTATGTCGCGAATGCTGTTTTCCGAATTGTACAAAATCGTGGTGAATAAACTTACTTTCGTAGGTTTTAGGGGGCGATCGCACCAATCGCCCCTCCCCCTGGATCCGCCCCTGCATGTAGCTGAGGCCCTTGGACCAATCTGGTTATGCGCATTTGGCCCGGCAGCGCTGCATGGTTGTACGCCCCTGCCCTAGGGAATTAAATAATTAATTGTCGATTTTTGGCCATAACTTTCTAGCATTTCATGTTTCAATTTGGCGGGGCTTTAAGCTTTGTTTGATGGAACTAAGCCCACAAAAAAACCGTGGCGACGGAACTGGGCCGATGACCGGTTCGACACGGGTGTAGATGAGTCTCTCGAGAATCTTGAAGGGACACACTGTAGAGATGTACGACAGTAACTCTTTGGGTCCCCCATTGACTTATTTGGCTTTGGGACAGCAACTATTAGTGTTCTACTCCATATCCTGGGAATTTTGAGTTGGCACCAGGGCTGTAGCCAGGTTTTAAGGTTTGGTGGGTCAAAATACATGTTTTGGTGGCAATATTTTTGTTTTTATTATATGTTTAAAACAAATTTTCCTGGGCACAACACCATTTGGGGTGTAGCAGACAGAAACTGTCTACTACAATTGAAATATCATATTACAAAATACAAACTGAATCCAATCTTGAAACAACAGAAGCAAAGGCTGAAGAAATCAAATTATCCAACCGTGAAACAAAAATCAATCATGCATGAACCACGTGATGGATACGCCCTTGCTCAAGCAGTTTACTGATGACACAGATAATCCAACCTTGAACTGCAATGGCGGAGTTGCTAAGCAAAATGACGTTTCAAAATGGCGACGTTGCTAAGCATTATGACGCAGTATCCTGTACGTAGCACTACGTACATAATTTTAGGGACTTTCCAGTGAATTTGAGTATAAATAGGCTGGTTTTCGCAGTGAAAAATCAGATTAGACGACCTAGCTTCGGCAAACAGTTCTGAACTCCTTCGGCAGTTTAAGCCCATAAGGCTTGACTGCAGAAGTAAAACCAACTCGCGTCAATTGATGACCAACCAACTCCACAATCAGAGTTTCTGACTGAACAAGTCATTTCGAAAGACTTGTTCTGGTCAACACGAGTGGCATTGTCCGGGATAATCTATGACACTCAGAACTGTAAAATTGGAAACTCCAAAACTATCGTTTCCAAATATGCCCAACTGACACTACCGTTGTTGACTTAAGAACTCTGTAACGCTGGCAAACGAAAGACGTGACAGTAATTTCGGAAACTAACTAAAGATCTTTTTGATTAATGAACCACTCCACACTGGAAACGTTTGTCACGATCAGACTTATCCAAAAGGCTGATCACTAAACGTAATTCATTCATTTGACAATAAGCTAACTTACCAATAGGTTTTAAGTGAAATATTACTTTTAGGATTTGGGATAGTCTTGCTGGATGTAAAGATGGTCATAGAAATTGACTTGTGTCTGTGAACCTAATTCGAGGGAATTCGTTTATAGGTCATTTATTTTATATTGATGAATACCCGTTGTTGCTTACATTTGTGTATCAAATAAAATAAAATACGATTAACTAGAAAACATAAATTGCATTTTATGTTGTTGACAAGTTTAATGAAGAATCAGAAGTAAGCAGGTCGGTTTTAACAAACGAGTGAGATTTGTTATTACTGTCCTTGATACGGCAATGACGCGAACCCACCTATAAAAATAATGCTGTATCTAAAAACAGCACTTTGGGAATAGGCCCAAACCATGCTGGTATAGGGGATAAAAAACATTTCGGGGGGCACTGCCACCGAATTTACCCCCGTGGCTACAGGCCTGGTTGGCACATGCTTGAAGTGAAGAAATCACTTAACCAAAATTTGAGATCCGGTTCGACGTGGAGTACAAACTCCAGGAAATTTAATCCATTCCGGGAGATTTTACTTGCTCTAGGCCAGTGGCTTTCACCTGGGGGCTCGCCAGTGGCGATTCGATTCAAAGGGGGGGCCTGAGTGGGCCATGGCCTTCCCAGATTTTTGGTTGGCCCCCTGTTTGGCCCCCCCAGTTTTTTTCTTAATTTCCCGTTTAAGTTCGTTTGGTTGACACATACAGCAGATAAATTTCGGCTAGCAAAATTTGAAACGATAATTTAGAAATGCTATAGCCTGCATTCAATATTTCCCAATTGCCTGATAAGCTGTGTTATTGTTTTTGACGGCCGGGTAACTAGAATTGTTTATGCGACACACACCAATGGTTGCTCGGATCCTGCGTGAAATTTAGTCAGACCGCGGTCGTGGTGCTGAAAGATTCATTTCGAAACTAAGAAACAGTCGCAGAAATGGGAAGATTGATCTTTCGTGCATTTAAGTGTGAGATAGAACTGGAATATATTACTGTCAGCAGATTGTTTCTTGTCCCAGTAGCAAAAGGTTTGTGAAAGCATTAAGAAGTGGTTTCAGTTAATTTATCCGAATTTATCCTGGCTGCAGTATTGCGTTCTGCTGCCTTGTGTATACCACTTCAAAACACCTTACGGAAGTGGTTCGTGACTGCAGTTTTAAGTCTACACGCGCATGTCCTGCAACCTCATAGAATTTTGTACGGGTTTTCTGTAATGATTCAGAAGTAGTTCTTTTGCGTATTTCAGCTCTTTCCCCGGAGGTGAGGTTAAATATTTCTAACTGAAAAACACTTGAAAGAATTCGCAAATCATCTTCATTTAGAAAGCTGCGCTTGATTCTTACTGCCACTGGTAGCTGTAACTCTTCCCGTCACCAGCGCTTCGTGCGAGAAAAGTTTTTCAAAAATGAAGTTAGTGAAAACATTTCCCAGAAATTCCATGACCAGTGAAAATTGGTAACATTGATCCACTTTCTCTGGAAACGTACGATCTAAAAATTAGGTTTAGATGATTTCGTTGATGAATTTGACAATCGAGATAATAATCGAAGGACATTGAGGATTTGATTATATAAAATTCTAATGTAGACTGTGCAGGGATCTGTGTGATAATTATATTGCTCATTGTCTATTTGTCTGAAACTTTTTTGGTTTAGAATTAGTGTGTGTTTCGCCCATGACAAGACAGTCATAAATCAACGCAGGGTTGAAAAGTCATCTTTTTAGGATCAGTCAAAGGACAATTCAGTGTGAATATTAAAATGAACGACTTTGTTGGGAATATTCTGCAAAATACGTTTTACGCCTGCTGTTACATTTTGCTATTAGGTACACGCACTAAACGTCAGTGCACACCTATCTGCGGCCTTGCTATGCTACTTTAGGCGCAACTGGTGCCGAAACCTCGCTGCTGTTAAACTGCATACTGCATTGAATAGTCCTCACTCTATTTACGCTGCAGATGGACATTACACTCGCAATAGTAGTTGCACAACATTTATGGTTAGCCCTACACCACAATCACAAAATGTCCATAAGCTACCACAAAAACGGATTATAGCCAGTGGTCATCAAACCATTGACAGATGTTTGTTTTAAAATTACTTTGCAGTAAGAATATTTTGACAGAACTAGTTGTCTGTCAACAGCCTACTTGTCTCTATGGCAATAGGGAATTCGTGGTTGGAACCGTTTCGCTTTCATGTGAATTGTATTCACTTTCGTGGAGCTGTTTTCCTTCATGTGGGTCGGCACAATTGTGTAGTAGGCATGGGCGTCGGAAGGGGGGGCAAGGGAGGGCCTTGAGACCCCTGAATTTTGAAAATTTCAGCAAAAAAGGTTGTTTTCTTAGTTTCGAGTGGGAAAAAACAAATTTCATCCTTTTTTGCCCCCCTAGAAAAATTTCAAAAAATCCCCTATTGTGACCCCCCTGTAAAAAATCCTTCCAACGCCCATCGTAGTAGGCCTACGGAAAATGGTGTTTCATTTTACATGTGCAGTGCTGTGGAAGTTGCATTAGCACAGAATATTCGACATAGCAGTAACATGTGTGTGATTGCATCTACAGTGGCGTTTAGGTGTCTCTAGTGAATAACAACGCCAGTTCATTTTAACGATATTCATAAGCCTATGTTTGGTTTGATAAGTTAATCATAGCAAATTAATCTTCAAAACAATGAAAAATCATCATGCAAGATAGACATTTATGCTGCCCCCATACTTTGTCCTTGGCCCCGCAGTTCCCCCCCACTTCTGAAATTCTAGAATCGCCACTGGGGTTCGCGAACCCATAGGGGTCGTGAACCATTTTTAGGCGGGTCACGAGTAGTTGTTTTATGTACACAGCTGTAATGCATATGCTTTATTCGAGTTTTAGATGGGGGTCGTTGGGTTATAGTGAGTTCCTGTTATGGGTCCCGCAGTACAAAAAAGGTTGAAAACCATTGTTCTAGGTGATTGGGGGCTGTAACAATTAAGCTCCTCTGGCGTGAAGAGGCCAAAGATGCTATCTCCATTAGATGTTCCATGGGACCTTCCCTAGGTCGGACACCTTCTTGTTGACCAGGGGCGGATCCAGCCAGTAATTTAAGGGGGGGCGATTTCAGTAATTTTCAGTAAGAGTTGGTAGTCAACTAAGCCTAACGTAACATAGGTAATGCTAACCTAACTCTAAACTAACACTAAGCTAACCTAACCTTAATACTAACGTATGCCTAACCTAACAACACTAACCTCTAAACGTAACACTTAAGAGGAGCCTGAAGAAAAGCAAAGAAAAAAAAAGAAAAGTCGGCAAGGTGAGAATCGAACTGAAAACCATTGGTATAGAAGCCGTAGCACATAACCGTTACACCACGAGCAGGATGGCATTTTCATGACAAAGTGACCTTTTTTTTATATAACGTCATGCCACGAGACCGAATCTTCGACTGACAGCACAACAGCTCCAGCCGATCTGTTGCCGCCAGAATATCGCCGGTAAAATAGACACTACCTACAAATTAAGCTTTTGGACTAGGGTTAGGTTTAACATTTTGGATTAGGGTTTTGTGTTAGTCTTTCAAATTAGGGTTTTTAGTAAGCATTTAGGGTTAGGGTTCAGTGTTAGTGTCTAAGGTTAGGGTTTAGGATTAGCATTTGATGTTGATGGTCAGGGTTTGCAGTGAGGGTAAGTGGTCAGGATATAGGGTAAAAAAATTATGGCCACCTTAATCCTGACATGTATTGCAGTGAAGCAACTGACGTGTATTGCAGTGGTCAGCAAATTCATTTGATACGCTTTTTTAGTCTTTTTAACGCGAAAACCGGATACGATCGCTTAGACACTGCCTAACGTTTAGATGATTCACTTTGGACTTTGAGCAGGAGTCGGAGTCCAAAACTTTAAAATGTGTCGGAACGGAGTCGTAGTATATTCAGCCGAAGCAGGAGCGGAGTCGGAGACAAAAATTTCAAACTCCGTACACCTCTGGCAGGAGGTGTTTCTGCAGTTTCCATGTAAACGTAAACGTGGTTGATGACTTAAGATCGTTTGGTATTGAAGATCACCCTTTGGGCCAACAAAGGTAAGGGAACATTTTCCTGAGGAAGAGTTAACTCTAGGTAAAAATATGTTGTTACAGGTTGCTAGTCTTGTGGAGTGAGAATGAGTTGAGCTGATTGGAATAAAATATTCATCAAAATGGTTTGGATGCAGTTTGTTGTGATAAGAGTGCATGAATTTGCCTACTGATAAAGTATAAAGTTTGGGAAGGCATGAGATGTTTAAGTGCTGGAAAGGTTCTTCTAGAAATTTCGTGTTGGTTGGTTTTATTATTATATAGCTTTATTTTGGAGTTTAATGAGAGGCTGAATGGATGCATTTGAAGCACGTCCCCAATTGAGGATTGAGTATTTAAGTTAGGGATGGATTAATGAGTTATAGACAACTTTCAGTACAGCCTGTGTTGTATAATGTTTAAGTTCGTATAGAACTCCACAAGTTCTTGATAGTTGAGTTTTCACCGTTTATACATGAGGTTTCTGGATTAACTTATTGTCAAGAAGGACACCAAGGTATTTCAGGTTATCTTCAGGGGAAATGCTGTGGTTATTTATAATTACTTCAAATGAAGTAGGATTGTGTTTCGGAGAATTTAGGAGCATAAAATTGGTCTTACTGTAATTAAGAGAAAGTTTGTTGGCTCTCAACCAGTGGTCGATTTTACATAGTTCAAGGTTAACCGTTGTCTGAAAGACATTAAAACAGGAGTTTGACATATGGAGATTAATATCATCAGCAAATAAAGTAGTATGAAAAGAAGAAGCTTTTGCGATATCGTTAATGTAGATAAGGAAAGCAAAGGCGAAATAACAATACCCTGAGTGACTCTGCAAGATATCCTTTTGTATGAAGATTTAAATGCTCCTATTTTATTGCACTGCATTCTATTATGCAAAAAATTTGAGAATAGTTTTGAGAAACACCTCCTATACCATAGTGATAAAGTTTATCAAGTAAAATTTCATGGTCACCGTAGTCAAATGCTTTTGATAGCTCTAGAAATAAGAAACATGTAATTAATTTATTATCAAAGTTTCTGAGCAGTTCATCATGAATAGTTGTAATGGCTAGCTCTGTTGAGTGATTTTCTCTAAAGCCGTATTGTCTTTTATCAATTAGATTGTGTTCTGTCAAATAAGAGTATGCTCTGTGATAAAGAACTTTTTCAAACAACTTTGACAATACTGGGTGAACAGAGATTGGTCTATATTCAGATGAGGAAGTTGGGCTATGAGCTTTGGGAATTAGAGTGATATGGGCAATTTTCCAGGAGTCGGGGAATTCACCAATAGCCATGCATGTTACAGGCAAGGTTTTGCCTGAAACAAGTACTGCTGTACAGATGTCAAGCCTAGAAACACGCCCTAACCTCGAATCCAGCCAAACAAGATTCAAAAATATTTCAACCAATCAGAACGCTCCATTCGATCAACAGATCCTGAATTCAGTCACGAAAATCGTGACGCAAAGACGTAACAGCATCGTTGAAGCCGTTAATGGTGCTAGGCAACCGAATGCAATTAAGCCTCATTCAAATATCCGAATTAACCAATGGTAAAGTAATTACTTAATGGGACATAATTAGGAGCCAATCAGGACACTCAAATAAATGGGGAGTGTCCAAGAATTCGGGTATAAAAAGCCTGGAATTCGTACCTAAAATCAGTTGAAATTAATTTCACTTGAAAGTTGTTTCTCTCCTTCTGCTGATTAAACCTTTAGGTTTTGAGTAGAAGTAAAACCCCCTGGCTTCTCGGTTAGGGAATTGTATTCGTTCCTTCCTCGTCATACCAAAAAGAAGCAAACCCCTTGGCTTCTCGGTTAGGGAATTGTATTCGTTCCTTCCTCGTCATACCGAAAAGAAGCAAACCCCTTGGCTTCTCGGTTAGGGAACCAAAACTCTTACCTTCTGCCCGAAGGACCCGCGGTCCCGGGTTAAGGTCAGTTAGGGAATTGTATCCGTTCCTTCCTGATCATCCTGAAAAGAAGGTTGACTAGTGATCAGCGGCATTGAGACCAGACACTATGTCAGTTGAGAGTTTCACAACTGATTTGTCCTAGCAGGATCCCGTCAGGCTAAACAGGGTTTGTCTGGGATAATGTTGTAGACCCCCGGGGCCAAGGTCCACACACATTTTGGGGATGTAAATGTTCCTTTTAAAGTTAAATTTGTTTTCCTGTTTTGCTGTTGACTTCATT
>JGI24021J15306_10008038_pt1 | contig 12929 bp, 14 predicted proteins | sample Ectturendosymbi1_FD_15306 | JGI IMG/M metagenome (IMG submission 15306) | reverse complement strand
CAAAACGCAAGTGAAAACTCTTTTCAAAATAATCACAGCAAGTTACAAAAATCTGTGTGAGCCGACGGAGTTGGCAAGAAGCGCAATGAAACAAACTGGTGTATACTTAGCTTCACCTCACCTAGCAACAAACGTATAGGATTACAGGGTTGCAATGAAGCGTAACGCTAGGCACGAGTCAAGTGGAACATTTTGCGCGAGAAAGACTGTAACGCAGACCAGGGATATCTCTGGTAGTTGCTGCACGCAGTTTACAGCAGTCAGTGGTGGAGACAAGTGATTGACAAGTGTCAGCCTCAACTCGTCACCCATTGCTTGCCCACCATCATCTGTTTCATGTAAATAATCCTCATGCAAATGATTTAGCATTTACGTTTTCTGTAATATACTGCATATTGTTCAATTGAAATGCCATTGGATTATTTCGTTCATGTTTGCAGTATTCCCTTTTTATCTGCTATTTTTGACTTTGGAGCATACAGCTTGCTTTTACATTTTTTGTTTGCATTATATAAGTGTTAGAAATAGCAGTTGAAAATAAAGTAAGCACAGTTAGAAGAAAACAAGCACAGAACACGGTGAAGTAAAATTACATATGAAAAGAGCATGCCAATGTAACAGAGGGAGTGAATCTACAGTCTCATTTAGAAAGTTCGGCGTGCTCCAAAATTATTAAACATAGCAAGAGTAAAAAGCAATTGAAGTAAAAAATTATTGAGTGTATTTGCATCCGCGACAATTGGATGTGCACAAGACAGAATAAACATTACATAAAAACATGAAAACACCAGGTTCTATTTGAATAAGAATCGATGATGCCTACTTTGCAACCGAAATATATGCTCTGTAAGATCTTAATGTCTGATTCTTTGCTGGGAAAGGATTTCCTTCGACAGACAGTGCAAAAAGCAACAGCTCAGATTACTGAAATTACTAGAACCTTGAAGATAGCAGTATACTCTTCATAGAGGCAAAACGATTAGGAATCTTTTTAAATCAATTATGTCCTTGTTCCAAAATTCTCAAAACAGTGACTTGAATTCCTCGTCTAGGACGTTTTTGACAACTGTTTTCGCATGGCAAAAGATATGTACATCCAAAGCAGCCAATATGCGTTAAAACCTGCATTGTTCGTGTTTTTATCCTGCTACTATTTTGACGTCGCCAACATGGGCTGCTGTACTTTTTTGACACTACAAGCATTAAAACCAATGCTCTATGATTTACAAAAGGTAACAATCATTGCTGCATTTGCTGAAGATTTCGTGGTCATTTTGGCATAATTTCTTGTGCCTAGATTCAGATTTGGCATTGTCGTTGCCAAACACAGATACTTTTAGAAAGCGTCCTTCATTATTGCGTATCTAATGTGTATTGTCTGTGCTGCATGTGGACTGATTGTGAATTGCAATCTGCGGGCTTGTGGCAGAAACACACATTGCCTGCATGTGCATTAACTACATTCTAAAACCTGAACTATCCTTCACTGTTTATTGATAGAGTATATCATAAACGTTTTTGAAGATTACAGCTGTAGACGGGTCTAAAAATTTGCAAACATTGGATTGTCTTGATAACTTTCAAATATTTGTTCAATTGGATTCCAGCAACAATGGCGTTTTTGCGAAAGCACATTTGGCCAGTGAAGGTGCAGTGAAAAGGTAGGTAAGATTGGGGGTGTTATTTCACTTCTATCGATTTCAAGGGCGTTGCAGTTGTTTCAGCAGAAACAGGCTTATGAGGGAAGCAGAATTTGTTTCGATTGATGCTCTATTCAACTGATAAGCACCTGTTTCAGGCAAGGCAGCCTAGAACTCAGCATTGTAGATAGGGCTACTTTCAACCAACTGCGAGAGATAAAACCAGTGCCAAATATGGAAGACAAACAAAAACAATGTCAAATATTTTTCTAATCTGTCAAGCTCTGAAATGTTCACAATCTTCCAGTCCTGTTTCCTTGTAGCAATCCTCATTAAATATTTTGTACTGATTTTTCATAAATTTACGGTATCAAGGTACTGAATCTATTGCAATCGTCTTCCATATCATACACTGAAGGATATTTTTAATACACTGCAGCTTGTACATATTTTGTGTTTCCATCTAAGTGTATTTCCACGATTGTCCCACAGCCCAAATGTAAAAATAATCTTCGTGAGCATATAAGAAATATGCATTAGACCACTGACAATTACAATGGAAAGACTTTCAGCACCAGTGACCAGGTTTGGCAACGCCAATGACAAAGATTTAACTTGGCTCAAAAATGGTGCCAACACCGCCACAACATGTTGACTGCGATCCATCGTCTACACAAACCAACATTATGACAAAACAGCCTTAATTTAGACGTGGTACCGCCTTGCTTTCAACCAGGGGTGACGAACCTATTTGCTAGCGCGGGTCACTTTGTCAGTTACCGCTGAGTTAGTGGGCCGCACAACTTTTTAGTCATACTATGAAACCTGTTAAAACGAAAAAAATTGTTCATCAACAGAAGCGAGTCAAAGAAATTTCAAGACTGCTGGTCTCATCTGAATGCTTCACGGGCCGCACGAAATTCTATTGTGGGGCGCATGTTCATCACCTCTGCTTTAAACAATGCCAGGGTATTTGTGCCTCACACAAAAAAGCAGTACCCTAGCATTTGTCAGGAATACTGACACAGAACACCAAGTTTTTCATTAAACAAGATACCATGCTATTCGTCACAGCCGACACGCTTCGGGGCTTTATGTGCATGCAGATTTAGCTAATTGCACTCATATTTAGCTAAATGTGCGCAGATATAGCTAAAGCGTGCAGATTTAGCTAAATGCGTGCAGATTTAACTAAATGTGCGCAGATTTCGCTAAATGCGCACGGATATAGCTAAATGTTGTTCTATCACCGTGCTGCAATAACAGAGCCGACAACATTTATCTTAAATTTGGTGTGTTATGCAAATGAGCTTGTTTATCGCTGATAAAATAAAAGATACTCTTATTTTACCAGATCAGAGCTTTTATATAAAACAAAATTGCTATTTTTTGTTTGCGTTAGATTTATTGTTTGCTGATGGAAGGAGCATTGATTCAATTCCCGTCATATTGCCAGTTGTTTACTTTGAGTGCGAATTCAAGATCTTCTTGACAAAAGCATGTTTGATTACTAAATGATGATCTCATGAATTTAAACAAAAAAAATGAACACGTTTTTGTGATCACAGCTGTAAGGTCGCCACTCTTGATGCTTTGAGGTCACTAATGGAGTTCAGAGTTTCATGAAATGATCGGTCGAAGTAAACTGAAGTAATGATCAATGAATTTTGAGCTTGTGTACTTCTCTTTTTTGGCTTTTAGGTTTGAGTTTGAATATGTTATGGTTATCACGCTTTAACATCTCTGAGCAGCTTTTTCGTGGTTCTGGAGAAAGTGCGCAGAATCCTGATTGCTGCTTTTCGGTCTGTAGTCAAAGCACGCATAGTTGCGAACCTGCAATCAAGAAAACCTCAACACTGTGTTCCCAAAATTTGCTTGGACGACAGAAGCATGATGACTTATTAACTTGTTTCTGACTGCTACCTCGCCCTAACGAGGATAAGATTATTTGCGTGAGCAAACACGTGATTCACTGTTACAGTAAACGGTTCATTAGTAGTGCCCACCTGATCACGCGTGCAAAGTCTACTTAGCAGTCGAGCTCAGAGTCGTTACAGCAACTGTTTGTTTGGTGGTTGCAACCAATGCTGTGAAGCTGGTTCTCAAATTTAAGGCTCCGGCTCGGGGCATCTGATTTTTTTGGCTCCGGCTCCAACAACTAGAAGTTTTTGGCTCTGGCTCCGGAACAATTTGGTCCAAAAAATCAGAAAAAAACTTGTATTATTTGTATAACTCGCTTCCCCTTAAAAACCGAATCTGTGCCTGTGGAACCGGAACCCAAATTTCAGGCTCCGGTTCCACCATCTCAAAATTTTTGGCTCCGGCTCCAACCATCCAAAATTGCTTGGGCTCCGGCTCCGGGTTCCGAATCCATATCCCTGGCCCCAACTGTACCCTATGATCGATTTCCTTTTAGCGCAAGAATGGGACCTCTGAAATTGTCCAAATTATCATGGAAAGGTTAATTCATTGCTTACACACCCCTGATATTAATTTACACAAAGAATCAAATCATTTGCTTCCGATGCGGCTTGTAAAATTTTAGAAAAAAGCGGTAAGCGAGCGCGAATATTTCCTCTGCATTATTTGAGAGCCATGGTTCTCAAACTGTGCGTCGCGACGCCCTGGTGCGTCGTTTTAGTTTTTCAAAGGCGTCACACAAAAAGTAAACTCAGTGTAGTTTTATTCATTGAGTTAATATCAAGTGCAGTTTTATCACTTCACCAAGTAACAGTAATTGTTCAAGTGCAGTCGTTCTGACAGCAGATAGCTTATTATCATCTCATGATTATATCTTTAGTTATTCTTCGCTAATGAACGCATTGCACAATTTTAATTAACTTTACTTCAGACAAATGAAAGCAACAGTAGTTAGTTATAAAATAATCAACTTGCTGATTGCTTAGCTCAGGAGGAATATTTATTCAAATTTACTCACTTGTGGAATAACGTTGCTAAATTGGATAAACTTTCTATGCAAGGGCCGGATAAAATATTCTTGACGTATCAGATAAAATTGCGACAATAATTAAACGCTCTCGTTGCGGAAGGAAGATATAGCAAACGCGTGTGGAAGTTCTCGGTGCTTTACTTTCTTGTCTAATTTGCTTTAAAATATATCTGTGATGCTGCCTTCAAATATACGAAGTATATTTTTGCAACATCTGTCTGAGCTCGAGTCGCAATCTTCCTGAATAATTTTCCAGGAATTTATCAAGCTATGAATGGATTCGTGATCCTTTCGTCCAACTTACCCTATCGTCCTTTATTGAAAAATAAAAATAAAATTATATTGACTTTACCTGTGGTAAGTCCCTGTAAAGAAAGTTTAATTCAAGAAATGAGACAAATTTTTTGAATTTCATTGAATGACGAACTCCCAGCTTTGGCGAAAAAAGCGCTACGTATGGTTGTACCTTTCACTGTGTCGTGTTTATAATAATCAGGATTTTCTGCCATTGCCGTGATTTAAACCAAATATCAACCACGAATATATGTTGAGAGAGAAATGTGGCTGGTATTTAACAAATTCTTCCAAGATTCGACGAATGTGCAAATAACCAAGCCCACACATCGCATTAATGATGCATATTTCTTTTTGTTATTTGATCAATATATGAAACTTTGACTATTTTATGTGCTTTTAAATTCTTATTGCTGGTGCCTCGCAGGTCCAGCAAAATTTTCAAAGGCGTCTCAACGAAAAAATTTTGAGAACCACTGGTTTAGAGTATGGATGCAGTGTGATCACCATGTGGCTTCACCTGCATTAAATTTTTGTGAAACAATTACTGCTGTGTTTTATGTGACCTTTGTTATTGTATGGCNTTTTTCGCAAAGCACACTACATATAGAAGCACTGAGAACACTGATTTCACTATGGGCAAAACAATGCAACAAAAGTGTATTTTATTGGAANAAAAACAAGTTAATGACAGCATTGTCAAGACGTCACTTTTACGATAATACAGAATTGCAGCTTTCGAAATTGCAAACATCTTTACGTTACAACAAGCTACACTTCGATGCGAGTAACTGCAGCAGGAAATTGATAAAACCTATGTTTGACCAATACATAGACATTCAAGAACAGAAACAAAAAATGTTTGTATTTTTTTTCGCTGCTATGCACTGTATTACCCGCATATTCTACCTTGGATGTCTACTTGAAAATTCAAAACTTCACATCAGTCTGTGCGACTGGTCATTCAGGTCTTTTCCAGACCTTGCCTATTTTTCCACAGGGTTTGCTAAATATGGCGGTACATCGTTTTGGTATTAACCATACACTAACGCCTTCAACAAAGGCATTGGGTTTGTATAAAAGAACGAATAAAATTTGATTATTTTCTGGTCCGGACCAGCCCGTAGCCCGTATTATGCCGTAACCTCAAAAGCAAAGTAACAACACTTAAGTTCTCGCTTTGTCGTCCTTTGGACAATGAAACCATGTAGTCTTAATGGGTATAGGTCCACCAAAGCACTTTGAAAACTTATTTGTCCACCACCTGTAACGTGACACTAACAAATGACAAGTGTATGTAAGGCTGCACTGCACTTCCTAATAACATACTGAACACAAACCTTAACCCCGAACCTAAACCTAACACCAAATCCTAAACTAGGAGTTCCCAAACTGGTTTAGTACCCCTAGGCTATTAGGGGACCATGTGCCCATCTGAAGAGGTACATTTGAGGTTAGCAATCGAAGGGAAAGATATGTTTACATATTATTCAGTTCGAATTATTTATTCATACATCAGTGAATATTATTTTCAAAATCATTGTATGCTCACTGGCAATTACATTCTCGTTATTTTTCACAGAATTTTTGTCATAAGCAATTTTAGAGGTACATGCTCGTCTATCGAAATGCTGGAGGGGTACATGGTCAGAGAATGTTTGATAACACCTGTCCTAAACGTGAACCATGTCCCGTCGCCACGGGGAGCTTTGGTGGGTTTATTCCTCCAAACAAAGCTCCAAGCCAACCCAAATTGAAACACGAAACACTATAAATCAGTGGATCTTTGTCAATTTTTAGAATGTCAAGCCACCACGCACAAACGCAAAGCCCCCCTTTTGAAAACTTTCTGGCTACTGTTCAGCCTAAACTTCGACGACAGCGACAGACTATAAATGAAAGTGTTTGTTGCTTTGATTGTTTCATAACATGGTTCACTGGTTGGTGTGGAAACAAGTGAAACAGAACATTAGCAGAACGGGGAATTGGAGAGAACAGCAGCAGAACATTTCAATGTTAGATTTTGAAACTTTGCAAAACCAAAAATTTTCGCCTACTTGGCGAGCAGACCGCAGCGGCCCGTAGCGGCATGGAATGACGTCACCGCTAAAAAAAATTTTTGGTTTTGCAAAGTTTCAAAATCTAACAAGGAAATGTTTTGTTGCTGTTCTCTCCATTTTACCGTTCTGCTAATGTTCTGTTTCACTTGTTTCCACACAAACCGATGAACCATGTTATGAATCAGTCAAGGCAACAAATACTTTTATTTATAATCTGTCGCTGTCGACGAGGTTTAGGCCGAACCGTCGCCAGAAAGCTTTCAATATGGGGGCTTTGCGTTTGTGCGCGGTGACTTGACATTCTAAAAATTGACAAAGATCCACTGATTTATAGTGTTTCGTGTTTCAATTTGGGTTGGCTTGGATCTTTTTTTGGAGGACTAAGCCCACCACAGCTCCCCGTGGTGACGGGACTGAGTTTAGGTTTAGGACAGGTGTTATCAAACATTCCCTCGTCATGTAGGCCTTCAGCTTGCTTATGCCTATGACAAAAATGCTGTGGAAAACAACTAGAATGTATTTACCAATGAGCATACAATGATTTTGAAAATAATATTCACTGATGTATGTATAAATAATTCGAAATGAATAATATGTAAATATATCTTTCCCTTCGATTGCTAACCTCAAATGTACCTCAGATAAGCAAATGCTCCCCTAATAGCCTAGGGGTACTAAACCAGTTTTTGAACTCCTAGTTTAGGATTCGGTGTTAGGTTTAGGTTATCTGTATTTACTAGCAAGTGTAGTGCAGCCGTACATACACTTGTCATGTGTTAGTGTCACGTTACAGGTGGCGGACGAATAAGCTTTCAAAATTGCTTTCAGTGGACCTATAGCCATTAAGACTACATGGTTATATTGTCCAAAGGACGACAAAGCGAGAACTTAAGTGTTGTTACTTTGCTTTTGAGGTTACTGAATATTACGGGCCACGGACCGGTCCGGGCCAGAAAACAAACTTTGGTTTAGCATAGACCGGGCGGTTTCTTGTTAGCTCCGGGCGGACCGGGCTGCAAAAGTGCTGTCCCGTGCCACTTCTAGCTTGCATTGTAATGATGAACAAATGGAACGATGCCTACATCGCGCATGGGTGTTATGGCACAAAAGAAGAAATATTGAAACCGTGCCCTTCACCAAGGTATTGCCTACTTTATGCAACCGTATTTGGTACAAGTAGGCTAATTCTGTTCAAAAACATCTCAAAAACCGTGTGAAGACACAAAATTCTACGCATCAAAATAAGTTAAAGGCATTCTTTGAAGGATCTCTATGAAGTCATTGGTGGAAACTTTCTTCGTTTTAGAATAAAGTGGTAAAAAAGAAATATCGATGTAGTACTTGCTTCTCTGAAAATGGTTCATATCTTTATGCAAAGAGAACGCACGTAAACCGAGTTGGAGTCTGTAGTTCTTCCCTGTTTCAAAATTAGATCTGATACTCTGTTTGGAGAAAAAAAAACTGTTTACAAAGCAAGATAAATTCTACTATCAGGCAATATTACTAAACATAGATGTCTTCATGTTTCAGAAGATTTGTTGAAACAACTTCTTGACAAGCTGATGAGAGTCCAGTCGTTTGGTTTTGAACTCGATGAAATAACATATATTTCAGGGATGGTGCAAGTGATTGTTTATTGTAGGTTTGTCGATGACGAAACGAAAACTATCGTCAAGTTTTGCTGTCTAAAAATTGGAGTTTGCGCCATTGCTCGTGTTATCTTCCCCAAATTGAATCACTTCACCGAGGAACATGGTTTTGATTGGACGAAGTATAAGTCAGTTGCTAGCAATGGAGCAGCAGCCATGCAAGATTCTTCTAATGGTGTGGTCCAAAAAATTTCAGACACAATTTCCTTGACTGTGTTTCAACCTGTTTTTTTTCGGTGATAGAAAAAATATTTTTGAAATGACCGAAAAAAATTAAGTCAATTCGGTCAAAATGCGTATTTTAGTCAAAAAATGTCCTAAAACAAGAAAATTACCGAAATGTGTCTGCGAAAACTCGTTGCATTCAACTCGTTGCATGATTAATCGAGAATTTGTGGTCAATCAAGAAAACAACGAGAGGCCAGATCTGGAGATTGTTCTTGATGATATCAAAAAATTGTGAATTTCATCTGCCCAGATTCAAAGAAACATCGGAATGTTTTCAGAAGTGAGCGAAGACATTGTAGCAGAAGCAACGAGGCTATATTTCATGCTGAGGCACGCTGGTTATCCAGAGGAAATGTTTTGGAGCGTGTTTTTCAACTGCGGCAAGAATTGCTTGTTTTCCTTGCTTAACAAGGACACCAAATGTCCACCAATTTTCAAGGCAATTTTGACTTTATTTGAATCATAATTCTGTACCACGGATCGTGCAGCCCTTTACAGGTGAAGAAATTGAGTTAAGCTATATGCATGTAGCAACAACAACGCTGAAAACGGAAAGGCACGGCAAGTACCACTAAATTCAATGAAAGTCGGTCTTACTGTTCACGAAGTTTGTATAACACCCAGTGTGAAAAGAAAGAGAAAACATATAATTTACTGTGATTGCTGCTGCTGCATTTCATCCACCAACAGCGAAACGCTAGGTTTTAACCTTGTTTCAAGGGCTTCTCCCATAAGAGGATCAACCATCCTTGATTGAGTTTGTTTTTTTCATTTACTTTCGACAAGCGCAGAAAATCTTTGCTTGCAAAGGTAGGTTGCTCGCATGCAAACAAGAACAGAAATCGTTTTTTAGTGATATTTCTGCATACAGGATTTCTCAGAAATGATACCCAAAAATCTGCTACGTAAGCGACATTTACAGTGTAAAAATCTGTGGGATTTTACAACTTTTACAGCTCCCGAGTTGCAAGTTTTCCAGCACGCGAAGCAAACTGTATCGCGGAGGCCAAAGGCATTTGTAGATACATGTTGTGTTTTTCCCTGATAGAGTTTCAAAACTCAGAGCACCTTGTACAAAAAGCACTACTTTATTCGGAGAAGATCACGGAAAACAAGGCAGACAGTTCCGCTTACGGCTTGAGTACAGTAATGTAGAGCTGCAGAGCGCGTATCGAATAGAATGAGTTAGTATTTAGCGACCGACCAAAAGGTACAGAGCGAGCAAAACAATTCAACGCTCGGCGTGGAATAAAAATCGTTTGCCGGAAGAAACAATCAGCGCCGCGGCATTTTTGCCAAGCGTGCACAAGGAAAGTTCAAGAAAACACAACTCTAATACCTCCCCTGTGAGGTAAGGAATTCGTGACTTTAACAACAAGAAAGTTTACGAGGTTTTCTCGGCCGTTATATTCGCCGAGGATGGCTCGGCCCATATTCCGGGCTATCTTTTTGTGACGTCGGCGGTTGCCCGGCGGTCGCTGTCGAAGTGTCGCTCGAGAGCTGCTCTGAAACGGAGAGGTTCTCTTCTATGCTTTCGGACAACCTGGTAGTATCGCCAGGTTCTGTGTTATCTGGCGAAACGTAACGTCATTGCAGTTGATGTGTGTGGCGTCTTCAGACTGGACCTCTCGGAACCACACGCACGTTGACACTGCGGGTCCCAAAACGTATTGTTCAGGTAGCCATCTAGGGTCGCGATCACGTCGTGGTCTAAAATAAAGGGCGTAGCAGGGATCTCTGACCTTGTACGTAACCGCTACTTGAGTTACGGGGAGCTGGCGCTCAGATTGTTGAGACTTGGTAACTTCTTTCGCTTGTTTGCCCTGTGCAGTGTGAGTACGTGAAGGCAATAGGGTGTATAATTTTGGTACGGATTTGACGTTAAGTTAAGCAATTCGCTTGGCGAGTATTCGGTTGATAACGGAGAGCGCCGGTAATTTCTCAGGAAGTCATGCAACGCATCTTTTGGGGCTTTGGCCAACTTATTCAACGCTTGTTTGAAAGTTTGCACCAAACGTTCAGCGGCGCCATTGGTGGGAGGATTGGACGGAGCTCCTGTCAGAAGAACAATACCATTCTCTTTGCACAATACATGGAACTCCTCAGATTTAAAGGTAGCAGCGCAGTCAGTTACAACTGTATGTGGAAAACCGAAATGCGCAAAATCCTCTTGCAAGAGTTTGATCGTTGACTTCGCTGACACTGACTGCGTTGCATTGATGCAGGATACTTAATATAGGCGTCAGTAACCACAAGCCAGTTGAACCCCAGAAAGTTGATGGCATGATCAATATGTAGGCGGCTCCACGGCTTCCCAGGTAACATCCACGGGTGGACGGCAGCTTTCGACGTTTCGGACTGATGCTCGGGGCAAGTCAAACATTGGCAGCATAGATCGAGAAAGTCGGAATCGATGTTCGGCCAGTAAACGGCCGTCCTTGCCAACTGCTTCATCCGTTGGATGCCGAAATGGCATTCGTGTAAAAGATCGAGCACTTGACGACGAAGCTTGGCCGGAATCACCATTCGGGCTCCATACAGTGAATAGCCATGACTAACACTAAGTGAGTCGGCGATTTTGCGGAATTTCTCTGCTAGGTCATTGCCGTCTTTGTTCTCTGGCCAACCTTCTCTCGTGAAACGCATGACCTTCGTCAAAGTTGAATATTGAGAAGACTCTTTCCGCACCTTACCCGAGTCGGTTGGTCTCACTTGCAAACTCAGTGTTTCGATGATACAAACGGTGTCCACGTCGTCGGTAGTTTTGTCCTTGTCGAAATTAGGATCTTCACCGACAGGCAGTCGACTGAGGACATCAGCATTGGCGTGTTCAGACGTCTTGCAGTACTCGATGATGTAGCTGAATTGTCGAAAAAATAGAGCCCATCGAGAAAAACGGTTTGTAGCGAGAGCCGGAGTCGGCATATTCGGTCCGAACATGGCCACTAAAGGCTGGTGATCCGTCACTAAAATATGCTTTCTTCCATATAAATATTGGAATAATTTCTTCAAGGCGTACAGTAGATGATGGCCAACGCTTTTTTTGTATCTGGCTGTAATTGCGCTGACTTGCTGTGAGCGTCTTGGAAATGTTGGCTATTGGTCGTTCACTTCCGTCAGAATAACGGTGAAACAAGGTAGCGCCAATCCCGACCGCTGATGCATCGCAGGCGACTCCTAATGGAAGGGATGAATCAAAATGAGCGAGCACATCGGCTGTAGATAAGAGATCCTTCAGCCGACGAAAAGCTGCTTCCTCTTCAGACCCCCATGTCCACCGATAACCTTTCCTGGTTAGACGGTATAGCGGTTCGGCCACTGAAGCAAACGTGGGTGGCAAAAACTTGGCGTAGAATTGCACGGGGCCGAGAAACGAACGTAGTGTGGACACGTCCATGCGGCGTTGGCATCTGGAGTGTGGACACGTCCATGCGGCGTTGGCATCTGGTTGAGGGCATTGACCTTTGGACCTCGGTGAATTCCTTCGCTGGACAGCACGTGCCCCAAGTAAACCACCTGTGGCTGGGCGAAGGTGCATTTTTCAAGACGGCATCTCAGTCCTTTGTCACGAAGCCTTTCTAACAACCGGCGCAGATTCTGTAAATGTGCTTCCGCTGTTGTACCGCTGCAGAGAATGTCGTCCAGGTAAACGGCTACACCGGGCGGATCACTGGTGATTTCTTCCATAACTTGCTGGCAATAACCAGGGGCGAAACTGATTACGAAAGGAAGTACGTTCTGAAGTAGAACACCGCGATGAGTGCTCAGCGCGAACCTTTCACGCCTTTTCGGACCTAACCTGACTTGGTTGTAGGCATCGGCCAAGTCAATCTTGGTGAAACCATAACCACCACCCAATCTTCGCATTAATTCTTCAGGTAGAGGCAACGGGTGTCGATGTGTTTCCAGCTGTGGGTTGACGGTTACAGAGTAGTCACCGCAAACGCCTAAAGCAGGTTTGTTGGAATTCTGCGCCGCTTTTCTCACTGGAACAACGGGAGCTCCGCAATCATTGAATGACGTAGGCGTCCAGATGCCTCTAGCGATTCCAACATCGTAGGCTTGCGCTAATTCTTCCTGCATGGCAAATGGAACGGAGCGTGGTTTG